>OAVX01000114.1_pt1 | contig 79839 bp, 61 predicted proteins | sample 1476471 | NCBI WGS metagenome assembly OAVX01 (sample SAMEA2580114, study PRJEB22360) | human gut metagenome | biome: human gut; feature: human-associated habitat; material: faeces | place: Denmark | collected 2008/2010
AAGCCGATCAAGGATCTCATCGTCCACCAGTGCCGTCTGACCGAAGGCACGCTGGCCGTCGGCACCGAGGTGAGCGCGAGCATCGATCTCGCCCGCCGCGGCGCCATCGCCCGCTCGCACACCGCCACGCACATGGTCCACAAGGCCCTGCGCGAGGAGCTCGGCCCCCAGGCTACGCAGCGTGGATCCGAGGATGCGCCGAACCGCCTGCGCTTCGACTTCCAGTGGTCGTCGGCACCGAGCAAGGACGTGATGAACACCGTCGAGGCGCGAGTCAACGACCGTCTGCGCGACAACCTGATCGTCACCACCACCGAAATGAAGTTCGACGACGCGATCGCGCTCGGCGCGATGCACCTGTTCGGTGAGAAGTACGGCGACGTCGTGCGCGTGGTCTCCATCGGCGAGGACGGCTGGAGCCGCGAGCTGTGCGGCGGCACCCACGTCGACCACGTCGGCAAGATCGGCTCGATCAACATCATGTCCGAAGCCTCGATCGGCTCCGGCGTGCGCCGTGTGGATGCCGTCGTCGGCCAGGGCGCCTACGAGTTCAACGCCCGCGAGCACGCCCTGGTCTCCCAGCTGTCCGACAAGCTCAACGCACGCCCGGACGAGCTGGCGGAGCGCGTCAACACGCTGCTGGCCAAGCTCAAGGAATCCGACCGCCGTCTGGCCGCCATGTACGAAGGCCAGCTGGCCGCGTCCGTGCCCCAGCTCGTCGCGGCCGCGAAGACGTCCGCGGCGCGTGTCAAGGTCGCTGCGAAGAACGTCGGCCACTTCGGCTCGTTCGACGCGCTGCGCAAGACCGTGATGGACGTCCGCGCCCAGCTCGGCGAGGACGCGCCGGTCGTCGTCGCGCTTGCCGGCGTCTCCGAGGACGACAAGCCGATGGTCGCCGTGGCCACGAACGAGGTCGCCCGCAAGAACGGCATCAAGGCCGGCGACCTGGTTCGCGGGGCATCCAAGATGCTCGGCGGCGGTGGCGGCGGCAAGCCGGACTTCGCCCAGGGCGGCGGCTCCGACGCGAGCCGCATCGACGAGGCGCTGAAGGCACTTGAGGCCGAGGCGCTGAAGGGCTGAACCATCCGGTGGTATGGCTAGGCGTTGATTTGGGCGACGCCAGGGTTGGGCTCGCATTGTCCGACCCTGAGCTCACCTTTGCCCATCCCTATGGCAACATCCAGGCATACGGCGATTCGTTCCGTGCGCTGGATGACGTCATTACCGTCATCGAGGACGAAGCGGTGGACCACATTGTGGTGGGACTGCCGCTTCAACTTGACGGCACCGAAGGAAAAAGCGCGAAGAAGGCTCGCCGTTGGAGCGCGAACCTGGAAAAGTGCATGCGCAACTTGATGGATGAACACGATTTCGCGTTGTACCACATTCCTCAGGTAACATTATTGGATGAACGGCTGACCACGGTCAGCGCGCATCGGCAATTGCTGGAAGCACAACTCGGGTCCCGCCGTCATCGTCCGGTGGTCGATCAGCAATCAGCTGTCGTGATATTGCAGACCGCGCTGGACGGCGCCATGAAAGTGTGAGGAGAGAGCTAGTGTCAGATGACCTCGCCGATTTTTTCGAGGAGAACACCCATTGGGTCGACTCCAAAGGCAACACCACGTCGGTAAAGCCCCCCAAACCGCCGAAATCACGGCGTGAAATGCGCCGTCGGCGCAATGTCCGCCGCCGCAAGACCATCATCGTGCTGACCATGGTCGTCGCGGTGCTCGTCGTGGTCATAGCCGGCGGGTTCTTCGGAGTCAGGGCGTTGCGCGCCATCAGGGACCGCAACGACGGCGACACCTACTCCGTGCAGGACTACAGCGGTCAGGGATACGGGTCCGTGGAGTTCACCGTCTCGCAGGGCGAGAGCCCGTCCAGCATCGCCAAGCGTCTCGTCGAGGCCGAAGTGGTCAAGTCCGCGGACGTGTTCACCGGTGTCTCATCGGGTATGACGCTGTACCCGGGCACCTATCAGCTGCGCAAGCACATGCCCGCGTCGTCCGTGGCGGCGATCCTGTCCGATCAGAGCAAGGCGGAGGGCTTCCTCGACGTCAACGCGGGGGAGCGGGTGTCCGACGTCATCAAGAAGGCCGCGGCGCTCAGCGAGATCGACGAATCCGAATTCCAGAAGATCATCGACGCCAAAGGCGAGGGAATACTGCCCGCGGAAGCCGGCGGCAACTTCGAGGGATGGCTGGAACCCGGCAAGTACGACGTCAAGGGACTCGGCTCCGCGCAGAAGATCCTGAAGACCATCGTCGACAAGCGCGTCTCCAAGCTCAACGAGATGCACGTGCCCACCGGCAACGAGCGGCAGCGGCTGCTGATCATCGCCTCCATCGCGGAGGCCGAGGTCAATTCGTCCGATTACTACGGCAAGGTGACCCGCGTCATCCTCAACCGTCTCGACCGCGACATGACGCTGGGCATGGATTCGACCACCGCGTACGGTCTGGGCATCAACGGCACGCAGCTGACCAACGCGCAGCTCAACGACTCGTCGAACAAATACAACACGCGCGTCAACAAGGGACTCACCCCCACGCCCATCAGCAATCCGGGAGACAGCGCCATCCAGGCGGCGATGAACCCGGAGCAGGGTGACTGGCTGTATTTCGTCACCGTGAACCTGAGTACCGGCGAGACGAAATTCACCACCGGCTCCGTCGAGGAGCAGAACGCGCAGTTCGAGCAGTACGTCAAGGAATACAAGGACAACAACAAGAGCGCGAACTAAAGCAGCGTCGTCGCGATGACCGCGACCACCGCCGCGCAGACGATCGCGGGTGCGAACGGGACCTTGCCCGCATGGTCGGATCGGCGCTGGGGATCGAACCTTAGCCACAGCGCCATCCATGCCAATCCCAGCAGACCCATGGCCAGCCACCAGACCACCACGGCGGTCAGCCCGGCCATCCCCACGGCCAGGCCCATGGCCAGCGTGCAGGTCACGTCGCCGAACCCCATCGATCCGGGCTTGGCCATCGCCAGCCCGGCCTGCAGCACGGCACTGAGCACGGCGAACAGAGGGGCCTGCACCAGCAGGAACATCGTGTTCGCCATGACGGCGACGATGATGACCGCCACCAGCTGTGTCAGGCACCCGATGGCGATCCACAGGCGCGGCACACGCCGGCGCCGAATGTCCTCGACACTCACGGCGATACCACATATCAAGCTGGGAAGGTATGCAAGGTAGGTCATGACATAAGATATAGCGAAGTTACCGATTGAATCAAAGGAGCATGGCATGTTGCGCTGGCAGACGGCGGGGGAATCACACGGCGAGGCGCTGGTCGCGATGATCGAGGGGCTGCCTGCGGGCGTTCGGGTCACCAGCGATGACGTCGTCGATGCATTGGCGAGACGGCGCCTGGGATACGGGCGCGGCGCGCGCATGAAGTTCGAGCAGGATAAGGTGCGTCTGCTCACCGGCGTGCGTTTCGGCGAGACCCTGGGATCACCGGTGGCCATCGAGATCGCGAACACCGAATGGCCGAAATGGACCGAGGTGATGAGCGCGGATCCACTCGACCACGATCTGCCGCGTGAGGGGCGCAACGCCCCGCTGAGCAGGCCGCGGCCGGGACACGCCGACCTCACCGGCATGCGCAAATACGGGTTCGACGACGCGAGACCCGTGCTGGAGCGCTCCAGCGCGCGCGAGACCGCGTCCCGCGTGGCGCTGGGCGCGGTCGCCGCGCGGTTCCTTGAGCAGGCGTTCGGCATTCGCACCGTGTCGCATGTGATCTCCATCGGAGGGGCGGGCGTTGAGGACGCCGATGACGCAGCGTTGCCGACCCCCGACGACGTCGAAGCGCTGGACGCATCCCCGGTGCGTACGCTGGACAAGGCGGCCGAGGAGAGGATGATCGCGCGCATCGACGAGATCAAGTCCACCGCCGATACCGTCGGCGGCGTGATCGAAGTGCTCGCATACGGCGTGCCCGCCGGCATCGGCACCTACGTCGAATCGGATCGCCGGCTCGACGCTGCCTTGGCCTCGGCGGTCATGGGCATCCAGGCCATCAAGGGCGTGGAGATCGGCGACGGGTTCCTGGAGGCCGTGCGCCCCGGATCGCAGGCGCATGACGAGATGGTCCCCGGCGCAGATGGGCGCATCACGCGACTGACCAACCGTGCGGGCGGCATCGAAGGCGGCATGTCGAACGGCCAGCCGATTCGCGTACGGGCCGCGATGAAGCCGATCCCCTCGATTCCGCGCGCCCTTCGCACGGTCGACGTCACCGACGGCGAGTCCGCATCCGCCATCAACCAGCGTTCCGACACCACGGCCGTGCCTGCGGCCTCCGTCGTGGCCGAGGCCATGGTCCGACTCACCTTGGCGCGATACGCCCTTGACAAGTTCGGCGGAGACAGCGTAGCGGAGACGCGCCGCAACTTCGAGCAGTACGTCGCCTCCTGGCCGGAGCACATGCGCTGACGGCGCGGTAACGTCATCCGCAACGAACCGTACGTCCTGAACCAAGGGAGAGAAACCATGCCCACTCGACCAGTCGCCGTCATCATCGGTATGATGGGCGCCGGGAAGACCCGTGTCGGCAAGGAGGTCGCGCAGCTGATGTCGCTGCCGTTCGCGGATGCCGACGTCGAAATCGAGCACGAGGTCGGCATGCGCATCCCCGAATATTTCGAGCGTCACGGCGAACCCGCGTTCCGCGAGGTCGAATCCGAGGTCATCGCCGGGATGCTGCACGGGTTCGGAGGCGTCTTCGCCCTGGGCGGCGGCGCTCCGATGACGCCCGCGGTGCAGGACGATCTCAAGGAATACATCGAGGACGGCGGCAAGGTCGTGTATCTCATGGCCGACCCGCGCGAGGCCATGGAACGGGCCCATCGCGGTGGCGGCCGGCCGATGCTGCAGGGGGACGCCAATGCCCGCTGGAAGAAGCTGTACCGCCAGCGCGACCCAGTGTACTACCGGGTGGCGAACGTCCATGTCGAAACATACGGGCAGACGCCGCTCGCCGCGGCGAGGAAGATGATGGATATGATTACCGAACGAACGGTTCATGTGACCGGCGCGACCATCGAGGATTATGACGTGAGCATCGGGGAAGGGGCGATGAACCACCTCTCCGAGGTGCTGGGGCCGAAGCCGGTCCGGATAGCCCTGATCCACACGCAGCCGGTGCAGCGTCATTCCGACCGTGCCCGCACGCTGCTGCGACAAGGCGGCTACCAGGTGTCGGACATCGTGATCCCCGACGCCGAAGCGGGCAAGACGATCGAGGTCGCCAACGGCATCTGGCAGCGGCTCGGCGACGAGGGCTTCACACGCTCCGACGCCGTGGTGGGCGTCGGCGGAGGCGCCGCCACGGATCTGGCCGGTTTCGTGGCCGCCACATGGATGCGCGGCGTGCGGTACGTCAATTGCCCCACGTCGCTGCTCGCCATGGTGGACGCCTCTACGGGCGGCAAGACCGGCATCAACACGCCGCAGGGCAAGAACCTCGTCGGGTCGTTCTACACGCCTGCCGGCGTGCTCGCCGACCTCAAGACACTCGTCTCGCTGCCCAACGACATCTTCATCGAAGGGCTGGGCGAGGTCGCCAAATCGGGATTCATCAAGGACCCCGAAATCCTGCACATCCTTGAAGAGCATGCGGCCGAACTTCGCGCATTCGACGGGGCTACGTTCCTTGGCAGCGGTCTGGAGAACGTGGTCGCCGAGCTGATCGAGCGCACGGTCCGGGTCAAGGCGTACCACGTCTCCGCGGACCTCAAGGAAGCGGGCCTGCGTGAATTCCTCAACTACGGCCATACACTCGCCCACGCCATCGAAAAACTTGAGCATTTCCGCTGGCGCCACGGCAACGCGGTCGCGGTCGGATGCGTGTATGCGGCGGAATTGGGTCATCTGCTGGGCTTTATCGACCAGGATCTGGTCGATTATCACCGCTCTCTGCTTGGCTCGCTCGGTCTGCCGACCTCATGGAACGGCGGCACGTTCGACGAAGTGCTGGCGCTGATGCACCGCGACAAGAAGGCTCGTGGCAACAAGCTGCGGTTCGTCGTGCTCGATTCGATCGGCCATCCGGTGCATCTGGACGATCCGCCGGCGGACGCGGTCGAGGAGGCGTTCAGACGTATCCAGGCGTGACGACGCCGGACCGGTCTCCACATGACCGGTCCGAGTCGTGTTTTCGCCCACCCCAGCAATATCAATCATCAGCCAAAGGAAAGTGCATCATGACCAAGGTGATAGTCGTCAACGGACCGAATCTGGGCCGCCTCGGAGTGCGTCAGCCGGACGTCTACGGCAGGCAGGATCTTGAGACGCTGCGCACGCAATGCTCCCAGTGGGGCGCCGCGCTCGGGCTGAAGGTCGAGGTGCGCCAGACCGACGACGAGGCCGAGATGGTGCGCTGGATGCATCAGGCCGTCGACGAGCAGACCCCGGTGGTGATGAACCCGGCCGCATTCACGCATTACTCGTACGCGCTGGCCGACGCCGCGCACATGGTGGGCGATGCCGGACTGCCGCTGATAGAGGTGCACATCTCCAATCCCTCCGCCCGTGATGAGTTCCGCAAGCGTTCGGTCATCAGCCCGGTCGCCACCGGCACCATCACGGGAATGGGATTCTACGGGTACAAGCTCGCGCTGGACGCCATCGCGCATCTTATCGGCTGATCCGCAGTCGCAGAACCGTTTCAACGGGTGGTCATCATTGCTGGTGCGCTTGCGCGTCGGGCTTGCTGCGCCTAGTATGGTGTCCATGAACGATGAAGCGAATCAGGGGTACCCGCAAGGTCCGGCCAATGGCGGTTATCCGAACGGTGCATCGCTTTACGGGGTTCAGGGCGATGCACACAACGGCAACAACGATTATCCGCAGTATGGAGCTGCTTCGCAGCCCGGGGAGCATCAGCCCGGTTACGCGCAGCCCGGTTACCCGCAACATGACTCCTGGCAGGGTCAGGGCGGCTACGCCGGCGGCCAGCGTCCGCCGGCAGGCGGGCAGCCCGTCTATCCTCCGGTGGGAGCAGGCCAACGGCAGCAGCCATACGCCGGCGGCTATCCGCAGCAGGGTGCGTATCAGCGTACTCCGTACCAGCCGTACGGTCAGCCTCCGAAGAAGAACAACACGGGCAAGATCATCGCCATCGTCGTCTCCATCGTCGTCGCGTTGGCCCTGATCGGCGTGCTGGTTTGGGCGTTGACGTCCAAGGGAGGCGACGGCAAGGACGGCAAGGGCACCGAAACGTCGCAGACGACGAACGGCGGTTCGAACAACAAGAACAAAGATGGCTACATCGAGGTTCCGCGCGGCGACTCGAACGGAAACTCCGACGACGACTCCTACGACTCCATCAACAAGGACTACCAGCAGAAGAAGCAGGAGCTGCAGCAGGAACTCGACAACTACAAGAAGAAGTACGGCGGCTCAAGCTCGTATGACAACCAGAATTCGTACGATTCGTATGGCGACTCCTATGATTCGTACGGTGATTCCTACGATTCGACGGGCTACTGATCCGCGTCGAACGAGGTGTCGGCCGGCTCGACGCGGCTGACCGCGTTCGACCGGTAGATTGTGTGACGCGGGCATCATCCCTGACGGCGCATGCCGTCTTCGGTATGATGCCCGGTCCATTTGAGCACCGCCTGGACGCGGTTTTCGGCGTTGAGCTTCTGCATGGATGACTGCGCGTGCTTGCGCACGGTGGCCGCTTTAATGCCGAGTCGTTTCGCTATCGATAGGTCGGTCAGCCCACGCGACATAAGATCGAGCACCTGCACTTCGCGGTTGGAGACCAGGTCAGCCCGTTTCGGCGTCTCATGCGCGAGCTGGTCGAATGAGGCACGGGCGTCAACGAACCCGAAATCACCGTAAACGCCTCCGCCAAGTACCGTCGCCAAGCCTTCGAGTATTTCCTGCTCGTCGTTCTTGCTGACCAGTCCTTGGGCGCCGGCCTGCGCCACGTCGAATCCGAACGTCTCCTTGGCGAACGAGGTCATGGCCAGAAGCTTCACCATGCTGTCGCGTCGGCGGATACGACGGCATACCATGACGCCCGACATGGATTCCATCGACAGGTCGACCAGGACCAGATCTGATCTCGTCCGGGCGTCCAGCGTCAGGCTCACGGCGCGCGGCCCGTCGATGACCGACCAGGCTATGCGCAGTCCAGGTGTCATTTCGAGAACGAGACGCTCCAGCGAATCCAATGACCGCCTGTCATCATCAACCATGCCGATTGTCCCAGTCAGGTCATCGAAAATCCCCATACAATCACATACCTCATCATATGCTTTCAGGTTTCCCCCCATAGTAACCCCCTTATATACCCCCGTCAAAATCAACGGGTGTTGCATCCATGCCCCCATGTTTGATGCCAGGATATGAGGGTGCATTGTTGCTGTAAGCCTCATCCTGCCAAAGTCCCATTTGATGGTGTCGGGATGGGGCTTTGGCGGGATGAGGCAGAGGCCGTTGTTCGTGTGGCATGGCGGGATATGAGGCTATTGGTACGATTCCGTAACAGCCTTTGAAGTTCCGTGCCGATTGCGTGTGTGAACGTCACGAGGGGAATCGTCGTTGCCGGGATCGTCGGCATGAAGCCCATATATCGGGATCGATCGTCTTGCGGTGCATCCTGCGGTTCCGGGGCCTCCGACGGGCAGACTGGTGTCGTGTAGCAGGCCGGCACCGCGCCGCAGCGTCTCTGCGTCAGAGCTCTGGCGGATGGGCAAGTCAGTCGATATGGTCGGGATCAGTATCCTGCCGATGACCGTGCCCGAATCTCCGGAGCCGTTCTGTTGCTCGGCATCCGGTTGCCCGAGATCGTATTGTCCTGAATCAATGAGCCTCCGGTTGTATGCCTGTGCTTCGTCAACCGTCATTCCGGTTTCGTTCGTCATGCCGGTTTCGTTTCGAGGCGACGATTGCATGGAGGACGCGGTTCTCCATGCCGTGTCGCCGACGACATCGAATCCGGTCACTGTACCGCCGGCATGCCTGACATCGTCATATCGGCCGATGCGCGTCACCGTGAACGCATGACCCGCAAGCGTGAGATTCTCCCCGGCGCGAAGCGTGATGCCGCTCGTCGCTGCATGCGCGGGCTCCGAGCGCAACGCGCTGATGGACATGACCTGCGGCAACATGGCCAACGTCGCCATGACCGCGACCGCCGCAGCCCGCAGTCCGAGACGGCCGGCGAGCCGTTGCGCTGGCGGCGGCCCGATCATGCCGCACAGGAATCCGTCATAGGCAGATGATACAGTGAAATTCCATGGTTAGAAGACAACATGGCAATTCTCAAGAACACATCACCAAGCACATTTTCGTTACCGGTGGCGTGGTCTCATCCCTCGGAAAAGGCCTGACCGCCTCCTCGCTCGGTCGTCTGCTGCGCAGCCGCGGCATCCATGTGCTGCAGCAGAAGCTCGACCCGTACATCAACGTCGACCCGGGCACCATGAACCCGTTCCAGCACGGCGAGGTCTATGTGACCGAAGACGGTGCCGAGACCGATCTCGACATCGGCCACTACGAGCGCTTCCTCGACGTGTTCCTCTCCCAGAAGGCCAACGTCACCACCGGGCAGATTTATCAGGAGGTGCTGCGCAAGGAACGCGCGGGGGAGTACCTCGGCCAGTGCGTGCAGGTCATCCCGCACATCACCAACGAGATCAAGTCCCGCATGCGCGCCCAGGCGAGCGATGATGTCGACGTGATCATCACCGAAATCGGCGGCACGGTCGGCGACATCGAATCCCAGCCGTTCCTGGAGGCGGCCCGTGAGGTGCGTCGCGACCTCGGCGCCGAGAACTGCATGTTCGTGCACGTCTCCCTGGTGCCCTACATCTCCGCCGCGCACGAGCTCAAGACCAAGCCGACCCAGCACTCCGTGATGATGCTGCGCCAGCTCGGCATTTCCCCGGATGCGCTGGTGCTGCGTTCCGACCGCCCGCTCAACAAGTCCATCAAGGACAAGATCTCCCTGATGTGCGACGTGGATGAGGAGGGCGTGGTCAACTGCGTGGACGCGCCGAGCATCTACGACGTGCCGCGCATCCTGTTCGACGAGGGCCTTGACGCCTACGTGGTGCGCGAGCTGGGGCTGCCGTTCCACGACGTCGACTGGGACGAGTGGGCTGACCTGCTGGAGCGCGTGCACCACCCCAAGCACGAGGTCAACGTGGCGATCGTCGGCAAGTACATCGACCTGCCGGACGCCTACCTGTCCGTCACCGAGGCCATCAAGGCCGGCGGCTTCGCCAACTGGGCCAAGGTCAACGTCAAGTGGGTCGCCGCCGACAAGTGCGAGACCGAGGAGGGCGCGGCCGCCGCGCTTGACCAGGTCGACGGCATCGTCATCCCCGGCGGTTTCGGCATCCGCGGCATCGACGGCAAGATCGGCGCGCTCAAGTACGCGCGCGAAAACAAGCTGCCTGCTCTCGGCCTGTGCCTCGGCCTGCAGTCCATGGTCATCGAATACTCTCGCCACGTGCTGGGCATCGAGGACGCGAACTCCTCCGAGTTCGAGCCCGACTGCTCCAACCCGGTCATCGCCACGATGGAGGAGCAGAAGGACATCGTCGCCGGCCACGGCGACATGGGCCACACCATGCGTCTGGGCAGCTACCCGGCCGAGCTGGAGGAGGACTCCCTCGTTGCGCAGCTGTACGGCACCACGCATGTCACCGAGCGTCACCGCCACCGCTATGAGGTGAACGTGGCCTACAAGGATCTCCTGCGCGAGGGGGGCCTGCGCATTTCCGGTCAGAGCCCGGACGGCGAGCTCACCGAGTTCGTTGAGCTGCCGCAGGATGTGCACCCGTTCTATGTCGGCACCCAGGCTCACCCGGAGTTCAAGTCCCGCCCGACCAAGCCCCACCCCCTGTTCGCGGGGCTCGTCAAGGCCGCGCTGGATCACCAGGAAGCCCGTCAGGCCTGAGCGTGTGGCTTTAAGAGTAGACTGATACGTGACGATGGGGATGCTCGAAAGGGCATCCCCATCGTTGTTTAGTGCGGGTCCGGCGATCATTGCGGAGAAATCGCAATATAAGCAAGCTCACGTTTTGCGCTAAGCCAACATGCGGGTCTGCTGTGGAGTTCGCCGTGAGGTTCTGCTAACTTAACGTAGGAACTATGTGATGAATAGGAGGCAGCGTCAAGGTGAGCGACACCCAGCAGGCGCCCAACGCCGCGTCCGACGTGGAGATGAGCCAGTATGTGGCCGATCGCCAGCGTGTGGACGAAGAGAAACTCAAAAAGGATGACGAGATCATCCAGCAATTCGGTGATTACACCTACGGCTGGCATGATTCCGACGCGGCCGGCGAGGCCGCGAAGCGCGGCATCGATGAACAGGTCGTGCGTGACATCAGCGCGGACAAGGGCGAGCCGCAGTGGATGCTCGACATGCGTCTGCGCGGATTCAAGGCGTTCCTTGAGAAGCCGATGCCCGATTGGGGCGTGGACCTGAGCGGATTCAACGCCGACGACTTCAAGTACTACGTCAAGCCGATCGACAAGCAGGCCAAGACGTGGGAGGAGCTGCCGGACGACATCCGCTCCACCTACGACCGACTGGGCATCCCCGAGGCCGAGAAAAGCCGTCTGGTCTCCGGCGTGGCCGCGCAGTACGAGTCCGAAGTGATTTACAACTCCATCCAGAAGGACCTCGCCGACCAGGGCGTGATCTTCGTGGACACCGACACCGCCGTGCGCGAATACCCCGACCTGGTGAAGAAGTACTTCGGCACCGTCGTGAGCCCCGAAGACAACAAGTTCGGCGCCCTCAACACTGCCGCATGGTCCGGTGGCTCGTTCGTGTACGTGCCGAAGGGCGTGCACGTGGACATCCCGCTACAGGCCTACTTCCGCATCAACACGCCGGCCATGGGCCAGTTCGAGCGTACGCTGATCATCGCCGACGAAGGCTCCTACGTGCACTACGTCGAGGGATGCACCGCCCCGATCTGGTCCGAGGACTCGCTGCACGCCGCCATCGTCGAGATCATCGTCGAGAAGCATGCGCGCGTGCGCTACACCACCGTGCAGAACTGGTCGAACAACGTCTACAACCTCGTCACCCAGCGCGCCTACGTGCGCGAGGGCGGCACGATGGAATGGGTTGACGGCAACATCGGCTCCAAGGCCACGATGAAGTACCCGGCGTGCATTCTTGCCGAGCCGTACGCCAAGGCCGAGACCATGTCCCTCGGCTTCGCCGGCAAGGGCCAGTATCAGGATACCGGCGCGAAGATGATTCATCTCGCTCCGCACACCAGCTCCACGATCGTCGCCAAGTCGATCTCGCGCGGCGGTGGCCGCTCCGCGTACCGCGGACTGGTCAAGATCGTCGACGGAGCCGAAGGCTCGTCGAACTCCACCGTGTGCGACGCCCTGCTGGTGGACGACTTCAGCCGTTCCGACACGTACCCGCATGTGGACGTGCGTGAGGACGACGTGACGATGGCCCACGAGGCCACGGTCTCCAAGGTCTCCGAGGATCAGCTGTTCTATCTGATGAGCCGCGGCCTTGAGGAGAAGGAGGCCATGGGCATGATCGTGCGTGGCTTCGTCGAGCCGATCAGCCGCGAGCTGCCGATGGAGTACGCGCTCGAACTGAACCGTTTGGTCGAACTGCAGATGGAAGGATCGGTGGGCTGATTCCCATGGCATCGAACAATACTGAAATCACCATTCCCGTCGCGGATCCGAACGACCCGTACGCGGTGCCGGCGGCCATGCCGTCGAGCGCCGACAGGGAGCCGCGCTCGTTCGACGTGAACGATTTCGCCGTGCCGGAGCGCAAGCAGGACGATTGGCGCTACACGCCGCTCGATCGCATCGGAGAGTTCTTCGACGTGTTCAAGCCGAGCGGGGAGACGATCATCGCGATCAGTTACGCCGATGGCACCGCGGTCGACGAAAAGCACGTGGCCGTCAGCCAGTGCGCCCTCGGCGAAGGAGTCTCCGGCACGGTCTCCAAGCCCAGCGATCGGGCGGCCGCCGTCGAGTGGAATTCCGGGCGTACCGCAACGGTGATCGAGCTGTCGGGCGAGATCGCCCAGCCGGTGTTGGTCAACGTGATCGGCAGCGGCGACGACCTCGATGCCCTGCATCTGGTCATCTCGACGGCCGATGAGGCCCACGCCGACGTCATCGTCGAGCACCACGGTCTGGCCCGTCTCGCCGAAGGCGTGGAAATCGTCACCGGCAAGAACTCCCACGTCTCCACCACCTTCGTGCAGGAGTGGGAGAAGGGCTCCAAGCACGTCGGCAACCAGCGCATCCACGTCGGCGAGGGCGCATCCCTGCGCCACTCCGTCGTCACACTCGGCGGCGACGTGGTCCGTATCCGCATGGATCAGGACTTCGGCGGCGAGCAGGGCGACCTCAACATGCTCGGCATCTACTTCGTCGACCCCGGCGAGCACATCGAGCACCGCACGATGGTGGTGCACAACCATCCCGAGTGCAAGTCCCGTGTGGTCTACAAGGGCGCGCTCGACGGCAAGGACGCGCACTCCACCTGGGTGGGCAATGCGCTGATCGCGCCGACCGCGCCGGGCACCGACTCGTATGAGCTCAACCGCAACCTCGTGCTCACCCCGGGCGCGATCGCCGATTCGGAGCCGAACCTCGAAATCGAGAACGGCAACATCATCGGCGCCGGACACGCGAGCTCCGTGGGCCGTTTCGACGACGAGGAACTGTTCTATCTGCAGTCGCGAGGTATCCCCGAAACGGAGGCCCGCAAGCTCGTCGTACGCGGGTTCTTCGGAGAACTCGTCGAAGAGATCGGCGTGCCATTCATCGCCGAACACCTGATGAACGTAATCGACCGCCGCCTCGCCCGCGGCGAAAGCGACGCCATGAAAGCCGTATTGGAGGATAAGTAACGATGGCCGAACAGCACACTCTCGAAATCAAGGACCTCTACGCATCCGTGGAGACCAAGGAGGGTCGCAAGCAGATTCTCAAAGGCGTGAACCTCACCGTGCATTCCGGCGAGACCCACGCGATCATGGGCCCCAACGGCTCCGGCAAGTCCACGCTCGCCTACACGCTGGCCGGCCACCCCAAGTACGAGGTCGACTCGGGCGAGGCGCTGCTCGACGGCGTCGACATCCTCAAGCAGACCCCCGACCTGCGCGCCAAGGAAGGGCTCTTCCTCGCCATGCAGTACCCGGTCGAGGTTCCTGGCGTGTCGATGACCAACTTCCTGCGCACCGCCAAGACCGAGGTCGACGGCAAGGCTCCCGCCATCCGCACCTGGACCAAAGAGCTCGGCGCCGCGATGAAGAAGCTGCGCATGGACCCGAAGTTCGCGTCGCGTTCCGTCAACGAAGGTTTCTCCGGCGGCGAGAAGAAGCGCGCCGAAGTGCTCCAGCTCGAACTGCTCAAGCCGAAGTTCGCCATCATGGACGAGACCGATTCCGGCCTCGACGTGGACGCCCTGCGCATCGTGTCCGAAGGCGTGAACCGCGCCAAGGAGAGCACCGGACTGGGCATCCTGATGGTCACGCACTACACGCGCATCCTCAAGTACATCAAGCCCGACATCGTGCATGTGTTCGCAGACGGCCACTTCGTCAAGACCGGCGGTCCCGAGCTTGCCGACGAACTCGAAGAGACCGGCTACGACAAGTACCTGCCCGAAGGCTCCGACTCCGAATCGGCTCTGGCCTGATTTCTTCGTTTCGTTGCGTTTGAGGTGTGGTCGCATTGCCGGGGGGTGTACTATTCCCGACCGTAAACTTGGCCCGAGCGGCCTGGAGCGATCCCGGGAACAGGACATCCCTGCACCCCGCGGCCACCGCCGGAAGCATGATCCACCGCTGGAAGCGGCGAGCGAATAAGCGGATAACTGAAAAACGACATATCGGCAGGACATTGAATCTAAGGGAAACAATGGTTGATTTTACGGCGATTCGGGCGCAGTTCCCGATTCTGGATCAGCAGATCCACGGGCATCCGCTCGTCTATCTGGATTCCGCGGCCACCTCGCAGAAGCCGCAGTGCGTGATCGATGCGGAGAGCGAGTTCTACCGCACGATCAACGCCGGCGTGCACCGCGGGGCGCATGAGCTGGCGGCCCGCAGCACCATGGCGTTCGAGGACGCCCGCGCGAAGGTCGCCCGCCTGGTCGGAGCCAACGCCGAGGAGGGCAACGAGGAGATCGTCGTCACCGCCGGGGCCACCGCGGGACTGAATCTTCTTGCCACCGCGTTCGGCAACGCGAGTCTGGGCCGTGGGGGAGAGGCGGCGAAACGGTTCGCTCTCAAGCCCGGCGACGAGATCGTCGTATCCAAGGCCGAGCACCATTCCGTGCTGCTGCCGTTCCAGGAGCTGGCATACCGCACCGGTGCCACGCTCAAATGGTTCGATCTGACCGAAGACGGCCGCATCCGCTCGGATACCGCCGATGAGGTGATCACGGAACACACCAAGGTCGTCGCCATCACGCACGTGGGCAACACCACGGGTGCCATCACCGACATCGCGCCCATCATCCGCCGTGCCCATGAGGTCGGCGCGATCTTCATCCTTGACGCATGCCAGTCGGTGCCTCACCTCAAGGTCAACTTCCACGCGCTTGACGTCGATTTCGCCGCGTGGAGCGCCCACAAGATGTACGGTCCCACCGGGGTGGGATTCCTGTACGGGCGCCGTGAGCTGTTGGAGGCCCTGCCGCCGGCGAACTTCGGCGGTTCCATGGTCGAGCTCGCGTGGATGGACCAGCCCGCGCAGTACATGGTGCCTCCGGCCCGTTTCGAGGCCGGTACGCAGCCGGTCGCCCAGGTGGTCGCAGCCGGTGTGGCCGCCGAATGGATGATGAACGTGGGGCTTGAGAACATCGAGGCGCATGAGCGCACGATCGCCGCCGAACTGCTCAAGATGGGCGACATCGACGGCGTGCGGATTCTCGGGCCGCGCGAGAACGTGAACCGCATCGGCACGGTGGCGTTCGACGTTGCGGGCGTACACCCGCATGACGTCGGGCAGTTCATCGACGCGCAAGGCATCGCCATCCGCGTCGGCCATCACTGCGCCCAGCCGGTGCACCGCCACTTCGGTCTGTATGCGTCGAACCGCGCATCCTCCGGCGTGTACAACAGCGTCGACGACGCTCACGCCCTGGTCGAGGCCGTGGCGAAGGTTCGTCCGTTCTTCGGACTGTGATACGTGTCGCGTTTACGCCGTTCGCGTATGACTCCCACGGGATACTGTCACGGCATGTGGCATAATATCCACGGAATCTCACGCGGACGGCGTTTCGCGTGTTCGTGAATGATATCGAGCGCTATCGAGCGCTATGCATGGGAAGGGATTGACCGATGGGTGATTTCGGCATGAGCGGCGACGATCTTGAGCAGATGTATCAGGAAGTGATTCTTGAGGCCGCGCGTGACCCGCATGGTCGTGAGCATTTCGCGGCGGACGTGTCCAAGGAACAGGGCTCCGCACCGGCCGACACGACCGTGCGCGCCAGCCACGAATACTGCACGCCGGGCGAATCCCACCAGTTCAACCCCACTTGCGGTGACGAGGCGACGGTTCACGCCGAGGTCTCCGACAGCGAGCCGCACACCATCGAGCGTCTGGTGTGGGACGGCCACGGCTGCTCGATCTCGCAGGCGAGCCTGTCCGTCATGGTTGACCTGTGCGCCGGCAAGACCGTCGACGAGGCGATGGAGCTGTTCCGCGACTTCCATGAGCTCATGGAGTCGCGCGGTGCTGGATTGCAGGACGAGGCCAAGGAGGAGAAGCTGGAGGACGCCGTGGTGTTCCAGGGCGTGTCCAAGTACCCGATGCGCATCAAGTGCGCGCTGCTTGGCTGGGAGGGCATGCGCGACTCCGTCGCCAAGGCGCTGGCGGCGAAATAAACGGTCACCGCACTGCCATGAGAGCGGTCCGAGTTGTACTCTTGATTTAACGGTTTCGCGATTAACGACTGGAGAGATATGAGCGACAATCTGGTTCCTGAGCCGCAGGCTTCCGTGTTCGATTCGGTGAGCAAGGTTCTGGGCGACGAGGAGGCGGCGCGCCGCGTGATGGCGAACCCGCAGCTTGCGGCTGGGTTCCCCAACGGCCATCCTGCCCCCAAAAGCGATGGCGGCGTCGAGATGTGCGCGTGCGGCCGCCATCCGAAGAGCGAGTGCGAGGATGGCGAGCACAGCAGCGAGGATGACATTCCGCTCAAGGCCATCGACGATATCGGCCGTGCCACCGCCGAGGATGTGAAGGAGGCCCTGCATCAGGTTATCGACCCGGAGCTGGGCATCGACGTCATCGACCTCGGTCTGGTCTACGGCATCGAGATCGATGAGCTTGGACGCGCGATCATCACGATGACGCTGACGACGCCCGCATGCCCGCTGACCGACCTCATCGAGGACGAGTGCGCGAGCACGCTGGCGGGTCTTGTGGAGGAGTTCCGCATTGACTGGACGTGGCAGCCTCGCTGGACGATGGACAAGATCACGCCCGAGGGGCGCGAGCAGCTGGCCGCGCTCGGTTTCAATTTCGACAACATGCCGAAGTACTGACCTCATCCGTGTCTGCGGCTTCTCGGTACGGTCGAAGACACGTGAATATAGTCGAGGGGGTTTGCCGTGAATCCGGCAAACCCCCTCAACGTATATCCGAGCCGATCAGTCGTCCACGATGGTGCCCTTCGGCACGACGGTGATGCCTTCCGGCGTCACGGTGAAGCCGCGGGCGAGGTCCTTCTCGGTGTCGATGCCGACCGTGGAGTTCTCGGTCAGCACAACGTTCTTGTCGAGAATCGCCTTGTACACGCGGGCGCGACGGTTGACGATGACGCCGTCGAACAGCACGGAGTCGACCACCTGGGCCCACGAATGGATGCGCACGTTCGGCGACAGCACGGAATGATGCACCTCACCGCCCGAGACGATGACGCCGGGGGAGACGATGGAGTCGGTCGCGTGGCCGAGACGATCGCGGCCGGCATGCACGAACTTCGCGGGGGGCAGCGTGCCCGAGTTCGTGTAGATGGGCCATGCCTGGTTGTAGAGGTTGAACTCCGGCACGTAGGCGATCAGGTCCATGTGAGCGTCATAGAACTGCTTGATCGTACCCACGTCGCGCCAGTAGGCGTGGTCGGTCGGCGTGGAGCCGGGAATGACGTTGGAGTTGAAGTCGTACACGCCGGCCTCGCCGCGCGAGGCGAAGTACGGCGCGATGTCGCCGCCCATGTCGTGCTTGGTGTCCGCGGCCTTCTCGTCCTTGGCGAGCGCATCGAACAGCGCGTCCGTGTTGGCGACGTAGTTGCCCATCGAAGCGAGGAACGAATTCGGGTCGTCGGGCAGGCCTTCGGTCGTCGCCGGCTTCTCCTGGAATTCGCGGATCATGTTGGGGTGGTTCGGGTCAACGTTGATCACGCCGAACTGGTTGGACTCCTCAAGCGGCTGGCGGATGCCTGCCACGGTGAACTCCGCACCCGATTCGATGTGCTGCTCGACCATCTGGCCGAAGTCCATGCGGTAGACGTGGTCGGCGCCGACGATGACCACGATGTCGGGCTGGACGTCCTCGATGATGTTGATGGTCTGATAGATCGCGTCGGCCGACCCGAGATACCAGTGCTTGCCCAGACGCTGCTGTGCGGGCACAGGGGAGACATAGTTGCCGAGCAACGACGAGAAACGCCACATCTGCGAGATGTGACGGTCAAGGGAATGCGACTTGTACTGGGTCAGCACAATGATATGGCGGTAATCCGAATTCACCAGGTTGCTCAAGGGGAAGTCGATCAGTCTGAATACGCCGCCGAACGGTACGGCCGGCTTCGCACGGTCACGTGTCAGCGGCATGAGGCGCGTTCCTTCGCCACCTGCCAGGACGATGGAGAGAATCTTCTGCTTGTTCTTCGCCATCTGAGTGCTCCTCTCGTTGTTCACAGCGTCTGATGACACCGTCTGCCTGTCCGCCCCTGCTTCGTTGCCGGAGCCTACAGAAACAATAATTGCACATTTCCCCGTGAGCGCAAGGAAATGGCGTTGCGCGTCATGAAAAAGTCATGAAAAATATCCGATCTGTTCTTATTGTTCCGCGCGCTTCGGGGATGTCGCGTAGAAGGCGACGGCGCTGGACGCGGCGACGTTGAGGCTGTCGACGCCGTGGGACATCGGGATTTTCACGGTCAGGTCTGCGCCCGCGATGGTGTGACGTGACAGGCCGTCGCCTTCCGTGCCGAAGATCAGCGCCAGTTTGTCGATGTGGTCCGCGGATTCGGGACTGTTGTTCAGCCGGCGTGTCAGCTCGTCCAGCGATATCGAGTCGTCGCTCAGCGCCATCGCCACCGTGGTGAATCCCAGCGAGCGCAGTTCCTCCAGTCCTCGGCGCGGCCAGAAATGCTTGTCGTCGCCTCCGATGCGCGTCCACGGTATCTGGAAGACGGTGCCCATGGACACGCGCGCGGCGCGCCGGTACAGCGGGTCGCCGCACGACGGGGTGACCAGCACCGCGTCGACATCCAACGCGGCCGCCGAGCGCATCAGTGCGCCCACGTTGGTGTGGTCGACGATGTTCTCCATGACCGCCACGCGGTGAGCGTCGCGGCATGTCTCCTCGACGCTCGGCAGCGGCCAGCGCCGCATCGCCGAAAGCGCCCCTCGGTGGAGGCGGTATCCGGTGAGCTGGCGCAGTTGTTCGGGGGAGGCCACGTATACGGGGATGTCCGTTCCCCACCGTTTGTCGACGACGTCGAAGGTCTGTGACATGCCCTCGATCCACGGCTCTTCGACCAGCAGCGAGATCGGTTCGCGGCCCGCGGCGAGCGCGCGGTCGATGACCTTGGGCGATTCGGCGATGAACAGGCCACGCTCGGGTTCGAGCCGGTTGCGCAGCTGGATTTCGGTGAGGTTCGTGTATGCGGCAACCCGCTCGTCGTCGATGGAGTCGATGGTGATGAATTGCATGGGCGTGCCTCGGGTTCTCATGTCGTCGTACCGTCGTCGGCCCGATTGCGCGCGGCCGTCTGCGCATACGGTATGTATATATGGAAAGACCCCTTGTTTCCAAGGGGTCTTCGCTGGTGTCCGGGATGGGACTTGAACCCACACGCCTGTATAAAATAGGCACAAGCACCTCAAGCTTGCGCGTCTACCATTCCGCCACCCGGACAGGTGTCGTTTTCAGACAACGAATAGACACTATATCGGTATTTTCGGATGATGCCAAATCATGGCGTGTCGCCTGTGTTTGCGGGGATGTTGTAGCCTTGTATCCATGACTGATCCTGTATTCCTTTTCGACCCTGACACCGATGATGTGCCGGTGAACGGCGATGGTCTCAACGCGGGGTGGACGATCACGCTGCCGGCCTCGGTGAAGCGCCATGCCTTGGGGGCCATGCGCCTCGCCGAGGGCGACGGGCTGTCGCTGACCGACGGTCGGGGGCTGTGCGTCAAGACCACGCTCGTCGACGCGCAGGCCGGTCTCGTCAGCGTCGAGCGCGTCGGGTTGCTTGAGAACACAGGCGTCTGGGCGGCGGGCGGCCCGGCCGCCGGCCGCAGCCGGTCACGCGGCTCGTGCTCATCCAGGCGCTGGCGAAGACCGGTCACGACGAGGCGGCCATCGACATGGCGACCCAGATCGGCGTCGACGAGGTAATCCCCTGGCAGGCCAATCGTTCCATCGCCAAGTGGAAGGCGGGCCGTACTGATCGCAAATGGCGGCAGGTCCTCGACGCGGCGACCGAGCAGTCGCGCCGCGTGTGGTCGCCGGAACTGGCGCAGTGCGTCTCAAGCAAGCAGGTAGTTGCTATCTGCAGGCGTGCGTGCGTGCATGGCGATCTGGTGATCGTGCTGCACCAGGACGCCACCATGTCATGGTCGTCCGTGGAGGACGAGGTCTCGCGGCTCGCCGACCGTTGTCTCGCCGACGGGCGGCCGCGCAGCATCAATGTCGTCGTGGGGCCTGAGGGCGGCATCAGCGAGCAGGAGGTGTCCGATTTCGTCGGGGCCGGCGCCCAGAGCGTGGTGCTCGGCTCGAACATCCTGCGCGCATCGACGGCGGGCCCGGTGGCGCTGTCGCTGCTGTCGAGGGCGTTGGGGCGTTTCGCGTGAAGCCGAGAATATCCTCAATACGCAATAGCATGGAAGCAGATTTCCATCACGGCCAGCAAGGAGCGGCGAGCATATGAGCAAGTCCGAGGACTGCCTGTTCTGCAAGATCATCGACGGGCGTATTCCCAGCGAGAAGGTATATGAGGACGACACCACATACGCGTTCAAGGACATCAATCCCAAGGCGAAGGTGCATGTGCTGATCGTGCCCAAGGACCACTACGCGAACGTCGCCGAGCTGGCCGCCGCCGATCCCGCGGAACTGGCCCATATCGTCGGGCTCGCTCAGGGCATCGCCGACAAGGAGTTCTCGGGCGCGTACCGTCTGGTGTTCAACACTGGCCTCGACGCCGGGCAGACCGTGTTCCACGTGCACGCGCATGTGCTCACCGGCGAGAAGCTCGACGAGTAGGGCGATTCGTGACAACGACGACCCGTACCATCACCATCCCGTCGCAGCTTGACCCGGTGGCCGTCTTCGGCCCGGTCGACGAGGTCATCCGGCAGGTCGAGCACGCGTTCCCTGACCTGACCATCATCGTACGCGGCGACAGGGTGGCCATCGTCTCCCATTCGAAGTCCACCGAATCGCAGGCCTCTCGCGCCGAAGACGTCATCCATACGATTATCCAGGCCGCGTACAGCGCCCCGATGGACGCCGACACCGTGCGCAGGCTGCTCGACCAGGACGTGCTGCCCAACAAGGTCCGCGCCGAACACCCCGGATACGGCAGGTCCGCCGAGCGGGGCCGTGCGTCGCTCGGTGCAGCGCGTTCAGGGGATGCGCGCAAGCCTCGCATACCCGGCGTCATCACTTTCGCGGCCGGGCAGCCCGTGCGTGCCAAGACGGCGGGGCAGATCGCCTACGTCAACGCCGTGGACGCCCACACCATCACCTTCGCGATCGGCCCGGCCGGCACGGGCAAGACCTACCTCGCCGTGGCCAAGGCGGTGCGCGCGTTCCAGGACAGGCGTATTCGCCGCATCATCCTGACGCGCCCGGCGGTCGAGGCGGGGGAGAGCCTCGGTTTCCTCCCCGGCACGCTCAACGACAAAGTCGACCCTTATCTGCGCCCGCTGTATGACGCGCTGTCCGACATGCTCGGCCCCGACCAGCTGCACCGCTATCTCGACGACGGCACCATCGAGGTCGCGCCGCTCGCGTACATGCGCGGACGCACGCTCAACGACGCCTACGTGATTCTCGACGAGGCGCAGAACACGACGGAACAGCAGATGAAGATGTTCCTCACCCGTCTCGGATTCAACACGACGATGATCATCACCGGAGACGTCACGCAGGTCGACCTCGCCGTGCCACGATCCGGTCTGGCCACCATCGAGGGCATTCTGGGCGGCATCGACGACATAGCATTCGCCCATCTCGACGCCGGGGACGTGGTCCGCCATGAGCTGGTCGGGCGCATCGTCGAGGCATACGACCGTCATGACGCCACCCGTGTCAGGCGCAACCGAGGCAAGGAATCGCGGGAGGACGCACGATGAGCGTGGAAGTGACCAACGAGACCATCTGGGACATCGACGCAAAGGCGTTCTCCGACCTGGGCCTGTGGGTGATGGACCAGATGCGCGTGAGTACCCAGTCCGATCTGACCATCCTGTTCGTGGATCCCGATCCCATAGCCGAGCTGCATGAGCGGTGGATGTCGCTGGAAGGCCCGACCGACGTGATGAGCTTCCCGATGGACGAGCTGAGGCCCGGCGACGGCAAGACCACGATGGAGGGCGTGCTCGGCGACCTCGTCATATGCCCCTGGGTCGCGGCCCAGCAGGCGGCCGCGGCAGGTCACAGCACCATGCAGGAGATGATGCTGCTCACCATTCACGGCATCCTCCACCTGCTCGGCTACGACCATGTCACGCCGGAGCAGGAAAGGCAGATGTTCGGTCTGCAGCGGCAGCTGCTGCTCACGTTCCTGGCCGTGCGCCGCATCACCATCGAACCGGCCACATTGCCGAAGGGCGCGGCCGACGCGCTTGCCGAATACGACGCGTCGCACGGCGGCGGACGGCAGATAACGGAATGACGCGTCTTTTCCCGTCGCCGTTCGGCGGCAATGCCGTCACCGGCGCTGAACACATGAACTCAAACGAAGGATTCCTATGCCGTTGACCGATACGTCCACGATTATCCTGGTTGTCGCGTTGGTCGTCGTCGCCGCACTGCTGGTCTGGCTGTCGTTGAGCATGGCCGCCGCGGAAAGTGCGGTCGGGCGCGTCACACGGGCAGGACTGAACAACAAGATCCTCGAAGTGCAGACCGACACCGAGACGAGCCAGTTCATCCGGATGAAGAAGATCGGCAAGATCCATACCGTGCAGCGGCTCATCGCCAACCGGTATGCCACCTCGGGCAGCTGCGCGTTCTTCCGCATCACATGCAACGTGTTCGACGGCGTGCTGGTGGCGTGCGTGGCGTCGCTGCTTGATGCGCCGATCTGGCTGCAGCTGCTGTGCGGCTTCCTGTTCGCGCTGATCGTCGGCATCGTCTCGGTGCTGGTCCGCCCGCGGTCCGCGGGAGCCAGCAAGCCGATCGACATCATGCTCAATTTGGCGGGACTGGTCAGGTTCGCCACCGCGATCACGCCGTTTGCGAAGGCGGGCGAGCAGAAGGGTCAGAAGCGTCGCTCCAAGGAGTCGGACCTGTCCGACGACGAGGAGCTGGAGAAGATTCAGCTCGAACAGGGGCGTGCCACCATCGACCGCCTGGTGGAGGCCAATGATTTCGATCCGGAAGTCTCCGAGATGCTGCGCAACGTGCTGACGTTGTCGGAGACGCTGACCCGCGAGATCATGGTGCCTCGCACCGACATGATCTGCATGGACCGCACGGCCACACTTGCCGACATGCTGCGTCTGTGCTCCCGGTCCGGTTTCTCCCGCGTGCCGGTGATCGGCGACGACGTCGACGATCTGATCGGCGTGGCGTATCTCAAGGACGCCGTGCGCGCCACGGCGTTCAATCCCGCCGCCTCGCAGCGCGATGTCGCCTCCATTGTCAGGCAGCCGATGCTGGTTCCCGAGTCGAAGCCGGTGGATGACCTGTTCCACGCCATGCAGCAGACCCGGCAGCATGTGGCGATCGTCGTCGACGAATACGGCGGCATCGCCGGACTGGTCACCATCGAGGACACCATCGAGCAGATCGTCGGCGAACTTGAGGACGAGCACGACCGCACGCAGCATTCCGAGCCCGAGAAGATCGGCGAACGCAAGTGGAAGATGCCGGCGAGGACTCCCATCGCCACCCTTGAGGAGATGTTCGAGATCGACATCGACGAGGACGACGTCGACACCGTATATGGCCTGCTCACCAAGCTGCTGGGCCGCGTCCCGATCGTCGGCTCCAGCGCGGTGACGCGCGGTCTGCGCCTCACCGCCGTCGACACCGCAGGCCGGCGCAAGAGGGTGTCGATGATCGTCGTGGAGCCGGCCGCCGGGTCGCAGGGTCCCGCAGCCGACGACGATGAGCTCCGCAGCGACGAACAGGACGGCGAGTCCGCCTCCCCGCAAGGCAAATGACGGATCCGTCCGCCCAATGACAAGGTGAACCGCTACCGTAGAGAAACAATGACCAAACCGAACGCGAAGAAAAGGCATGACACGAATATGACCAATACTGACGAGCAGGAATCCCAGCCGGCGTACCGTTCCGGATTCATAGCGGTTGTCGGCAGACCGAACGTCGGCAAGTCGACGCTGATCAACGCGCTGATCGGCAAGCAGGTGGCCATCGCCTCATCGCGCCCGGAGACCACGCGAAAGGCGATTCGCGGCATCCTCACCACCGACCACGCGCAGCTCGTGCTGGTTGATACGCCCGGCATCCACCGCCCTCGCACACTGCTCGGCCAGCGTCTCAACGACATCGTCGAGGAATCGCTGTCGGATATCGACGCCATCGCGTTCCTGCTGCCCGCCGACCAGGAGATCGGCCCCGGCGACAAGCGCATCCTAAGCCGTCTGCGCACCGATTTCGCCACCAAGGGCGAGGACGGGACGTTCGCGTGGAAGGTTCCGCTGATCGCCATCGTCACCAAAATCGACCAGCTGGGCCGCCAGCAGCTCATCGACAAGCTGATCGAGATCAACGAGTTCGCCGACTTCTCCGACATCGTGCCCGTCAGCGCCCTGGAACACGACAATCTCGACGAGGTCCGCCAGGTGCTGATCGACAACACCCCTGAGGGGCCGCAGATGTACCCGGACGACCAGGTCAGTGAGGAGCGTCCGGAAGACACCATCGCCGAGCTGATCCGCGGCGCGTTCCTCGAAGAGCTTGATGACGAGCTGCCCCATTCGCTGGCCGTCGTCGTGGACTCCATCGAACGGCCTGAAGACAACGAGAGCGGGCAGTCATACGAAGGCAAGATCCAGGTCATGGTCTCCGTGTACGTGGAGCGCGACTCGCAGAAGCCGATCATCATCGGACGCGGCGCCGAGCATCTGGTGCGCGTCAAGAAGAAGCTGCGCACCCCGGTCAACCGCATCGTCGGAGGCAAGGCCAAGCTCGATCTGCATGTCAAGGTCGCCAAGGGCTGGCAGTCCGACCCCAAGCAGCTGGAGAGGCTCGGCTTCTGATTGCGCGCCGCGTGGGCGTTGGCACCGATAAAACGGCGTGAGGCGGGTGGTTCAACAATCGTGTTGAACCACCCGCCTCACGCGTGAAGGATGTCGAGCGTCACTTCTTCTTGGTGTACATCTGCGTGTTCAGCAGTGTGGCGTAACGCCGGATGACCTTGGGTCGGATCACCTTCATCGATGCGGTCAGCAGGCCGTTCGCCTGGCTGAACTCCTCGGGCAGGATGATGAACTTACGCACCGATTCGGCGCGGGACACACCCTCGTTCGCCTGATCCACCCACTTCTGCACTTCGGCGCGCACCGCGGCGTTGGAGGCGGCCTCCTCCATCGTCATATCGCGGTTGAGGCCCTTGGATTCCAGCCAGGGGCGCAGCGACTCCTCGTCAAGCGTCACCAGCGCGGAGATGAACGGGCGCTTGTCGCCGAGCACCAGCACCTGCGAGACGAACTCGCAGCGCTGGATGACCTCTTCGATCGGGCCGGGAGCGACGTTCTTGCCGCCGGCGGTGATGATCAGATCCTTCTTGCGGCCGGTGATGTACAGGAAGCCGTCGTTGTCGAGCCTGCCCAGGTCGCCGGTGCGGTACCATCCGTCATCGGTGAACGAGCCTTCGGTCGCCTCCTCGTTCTTGTGGTACTTCGGGAACACCGCGGTGCCCTTGATCTGAATCTCCTCGTCCTCGGCGACACGCAGCTCGAACCCGGGGAAGGCGATGCCGACGGAACCCTGATGGTACGGCACGCCGAGCGGGTTGAACGCGCACGGCGCGGTCGTCTCCGTCAGTCCGTAGCCCTCGTACACGGGCACGTTCGCGCCGCGGAAGAACGCGAGCAGTTCGGGGTCCAGCGGGGCGCCGCCGGCGACGATCCACTGGGCGCGGCCGCCGAGCACGTCGCGCAGCGTCTTGTAGACGATCGGGTCGAAGGCGGCGCGGCGGGTCTTGGCCAGCACACCGACCTTGCCCTTGGCACCCAGCTCCTTCATGTAGTTCTGCGCGGCGACCACCGCGGCGGCGAACGCCACGCCCTTCGGCCCGTGGCCGGCCTTCTGGGACGCCGCGTTGTACACCTTCTCCAGCACGCGCGGCACGACGATCATCACGGACGGCCGGGCGACCTGAAGGTCGGCGATCAGCGTCTTGATACCCTGGGCGATGTAGATCCTGATGTTGCTCGCCACGCAGATGTAGTTGATCGCGCGGGCGAACGAGTGCGCCTGCGGCAGGAACAGCAGCACGGAGTTCTTCTTGTTGTGCAGCAGGTCCGGCATGTAGACGGGCAGGTTCAGCGCGGTCGTGCAGTAGTGCTCGTGCGTCATCTCCACGCCCTTGGGTGCCGCCGTGGAACCCGACGTGTACACGATGGAGCACAGGTCGGTCTTCTTGATCGAGTCGATGCGCTCGTCGAGCTCCTCGTCGCTCACCGCGGCCCCGTACGCCTTGATCTCCTCCAGGCCGCCGGTCTCGATGCACAGGATGGTCTCCAGCGACGGGCATTCCTCGATCGCGCCCTCTGCCTTGTCGCGCATGTCGGCGGTCTCGACGATCAGCAGCCGCGCGTCCGAATTGTTGACGATGTTGCGGATCTGCTCGGCGGAGTCGGTGTCGTAGATGGTGGCGAGCACGCCGCCGCAAGCCATGATCGCGGCGTCCGTGACATCCCACGCGTAGGAGGTGCGGCACATGAACGCCACGCCGTCGCCCTTCTTCAGCCCGTAGTGCAGCAGGCCCTTGGCGACGCTGCGGATGTCGGCGAGCGTCTCGTTCGCTGTGCTGGTGACCCACTTGCCGGAGTCGTCCTTGTAGGTGTACAGCGGCTCGTCGCCCATGCGTTCGGCGCGGTCCGCATAGATGTCGTAGATGGACATGCCCTCGTCAAGCGGCGGGTTGCCCTCGGTCTTCGTGGTGAGCAGGCCCGTCGTGCTGTCGATCAGCGTCGTGGTCGGGTATCCTGGCCCCCATTCGGCGGTGTTCGGGAGGCTGATCTCGCCGTTCGCGGCAAGAGCGTTGTTCTCCGCGTAATCCGGGCCGTTGGAGGAATCGTCGCTGACCGGGTGCGCGAAGTCACCTCCCAAACGAAGTGCCTTCTGCGTGATATTCGCAGCTTGCTGTCTTACTGAGGTGAACAATGACACGTGACGCTCCTTGGAGACCTGATAACGCTTAACACATGAATATTACCCGTAGAAACGCCTTTTTTCACCTTACGGTAGCGTAGGAAACAGCGTCGTGCGGGTCGCCCGCTCGCCCGCGGCCATTCGTCAGGTGAAATGGAACGCGCCAAAAGTCGATTCCTTCGGTACACTTGCAACGGTAAGCAAAGAACGCTTGAGTTCGACGAAGAAAGGGCTCTCATGGCTGAAACCCAGAAAGCCACCGTGGTGTTCGGTGTCCTCAACGAGACATCGCAGGACGAAACCCGCGTCGCATTGACGCCGGATATCGTCACACGGTTGAAGAAAGCAGGTGTGTCCTGCCTGGTGCAGAGCGGCGCCGGAATCGCCGCACAATATACCGACGATGATTACGCCAAGGCGGGGGCCGAGGTCGTCGCCGCGGACGATGTGATCGCGCGCGCCGACGTGCTCGGATTCGTGGACCGTCCGTCTGCCGAGACGGTCGCGCGGCTCAAGGCCGGCACATGGGTGATCGGCATGCTCGGCTCGTTCACCGATGCCGCGTATGTGGACGCCCTCCAGGCGGCCGGTCTTGTCGGTGTCGCGATGGAGAAGCTGCCTCGCCAGCTCAGCTCCGCGCAGTCCATGGACGAGATGACGTCCCAGAATTCGGTCATGGGGTACAAAGCCGCGCTGGTGGCGGCGAACGCCTATGGCTCGTTCTTCCCGATGATGACGACCGCCGCCGGCACGATCCGCCCGGCCAAGGTGCTGATCCTGGGCGCGGGCATCGCCGGCCTGCAGGCCATCGGCACCGCCCGCCGTCTGGGCGCCGTGGTCACCGCGTACGACGTGCGTCCCGCTTCGCGCGGCGAAGTGGAGTCGCTGGGCGCGAAGTTCCTCGATCTCGGTCTCGACTTCTCCAAGGGGCAGGGCGAGGGCGGATACGCCCGCCAGCTCAGCGCCGAGGAGCAGGCCGCCCAGCAGACGGCCGTCGACCAGAAGGCAGCCGGGTTCGACGTCATCATCACCACGGCCAAGGTTCCCGGCCGCAAGCCTCCGATGCTGCTGACCAAGGCCGGCGTGGACGGCCTCAAGCGCGGTGCCGTCATCGTCGACTGTGCGGCCAGCGGCCTGGGCGGCAACGTCGAGGGATCCCGCGTCGGCACGCAGGTGACCGATGGGGGAGTGACCATCATCGGTGCCCCGTATCTCGCCAGCGAGGTTTCCAACACCGCCTCGAACCTGCTCGCCCGCAACGTGGGCGACGTGCTCGCCCACTTCGTGCATGACGGTCGTCTGAGCATCGACCTGAACGAGGAACTTGACGACGCCCTCATCGTAGCCGGACGTCCCGCCGCAGAAAGCAAGGAATAATCCATGGACATCATCGTTGCCATCACACTGTTCATACTCGCGCTGCTCATCGGCGTCGAGGTCATCGGCAAGGTGCCCGCCACCCTGCATACGCCGCTGATGTCGGGAGCCAACTCCATCCACGGCATCGTCATCGTCGGTGTCGTCATCGTCGCCGCGCACGCCACCTCGCTCCTGGCCTGGGTGTTCATCTTCCTCGCCGCCGTGCTCGGCACGATGAACGTCGTCGGCGGTTACGTGGTCACCGACCGCATGCTGGAGATGTTCAAGTCCGACAAATCGAAGAAGTCCGCCGACAAGAATGAGGAGGCCAAGTAATGGGTACCCTTGCTGAAGTGCTGAGCAACCCGCTTGGCGTCGTTGAATGGTTCGTGTATCTGCTGGCCGCCGTGTTGTTCGTCGTCGGCCTGCACATGATGAACTCGCCGAAGACCGCGCGCAAGGGCAACCTGATCTCCGCGGCCGGCATGGTCATGGCGGTGGCTATGGCGTTCATCGTGCTGTTCGTCACCGAGATCGGCAACGGCTTCGAGCATCTCGTCGCCGTCGTGCTGCTGATCGTCGGCATCCTCATCGGCACGATCGTCGGCGTGTGGAGCGCGAAGAAGGTCAAGATGACCGACATGCCGCAGCTCGTCTCCGTGTTCAACACGGTCGGCGGCGGCGCGGCGGCCCTCGTCGCGCTCAACGACATCCTCACCTCCGAGGAGCTGCCGACGCTGGTCGTGCTGATCACCGCCGGACTTGGCATCATGATCGGTTCCGTCACGTTCACCGGCTCGCTGATCGCCGCCGGGAAGCTGCAGGGCGTCAAGTTCCTGCGCAAGCTCACCCTCCCCGCGAAGGGCGTGTGGAACATCGGCTTCATTGTGCTCACCGTCGTCTCGTTCGTCATGCTGTGCGTGCAGCCCGAGCGGCGTCTGCTGTGGTGTGTGCTGACCACGGTGTTCGCGCTGTGCTACGGTCTGGTGTTCGTCATCCCGATCGGCGGCGCTGACATGCCCGTCGTCATCTCGGTGCTTAACGCCTGCACTGGCACCGCCGTCGCCATGAGCGGTCTGGCGATCAACAACATCGCGCTGATCGTCGCCGGCGCACTCGTCGGCGCGGCCGGGGTCACGCTCTCCCTGGCGATGTCCAAGGCCATGAACCGTCCGCTGATGAGCGTGCTCGCCGGCGGCTTCGGCGGTGGCGCCTCGGCCGGCGGCGACGCCGACGGCCCCGAGGGCACGATGAAGGAGACCAGCGCCGATGACGTCGCCGTGCAGCTGGTGTACGCCGACAAGGTCATCTTCGTGCCGGGCTTCGGTCTGGCGCAGGCCCAGGCGCAGCGCGAGCTGGCCGATCTGGGCGACCTGCTCAAGGGTCATGGCGTCGAGGTGTCGTACGCGATCCACCCGGTCGCGGGACGTATGCCCGGTCACATGAACGTGCTGCTCGCCGAGGCCAACGTGCCGTACGAGGAGCTGATCGACCTCGACGATATCAACCCGCAGTTCCCGTCCGCCAACGTGGCACTGGTCGTCGGCGCCAACGACGTGACCAACCCGGCCGCGCGTCGCCCCGGCACCCCGGTCTCCGGCATGCCGATTCTCGACGTCGACAAGGCGCAGAACGTGGTCGTCATGAAGCGCGGTCGCGGCAAGGGCTATGCTGGCATCGAGAACGAGCTGTACTTCGAGCCCAACACGCAGATGCTGTTCGGCGACGCCAAGGCCGGCCTGCAGTCCGTCATCGCCGCCGTGAAGGAGCTCATCTCGTAACCGTCACCGCGCCGGCTCACCGGTGCGGACGGAGCGAAACGATACGGGAGTGGCCCGCTGGATGGATTTCCAGCGGGCCACTCCCAATTCATATTCAGCTCGGTGGAGTGCATGGCGGCTTCGGCCGGGAAGCTGCCGTCAGAGTCCGAACACGCGGGTGACGAAATTCGTCACCGTCTTCCAGTACACCACCGGTGCCGTGCTGGCGCTCATGGAATGACCTGCCGAGGGAATCAGCAGTTTCTGCCGGTCGATGCTCGCGCAGGCGTCGAAGTTCTCGTCCAAAGCCCTGGATGGCACGAAATCGTCCGCGCCGCCGTGGATGAACAGCATCGGAATCGTGGCATGCTTCAGCTGTTCCACGCACGAGGCTTCCTGGAAACCGTACCCGGCACGCCGCCGCGCGATCGCCCCCATCGTCGTCACGATCGGCTTGGCGAGGAACTTCGGCAGGTGAAACATCGATCGCGCGCAGTCGATGAACTGCTGGCCGACCGACGCATAGCCGCAATCCTCGACCGCCGCCACGACGTTCCTGGGCAGGTCCGGCTCGCCGACGGTCATCATGACCGCGGCCGCGCCCATGGACTTGCCCTGCAGCAGGATGCGGGCGTCCGCGTCGCTGCCGATGATCAGCGATATCCACCGCATCAGGTCGCGGCGATCCAACCATCCCATGCCCGCATAGCGGCCTTCGCTGAGCCCGTGGCTGCGCAGCGCCGGAACCAGCACGGTGAACCCGAGACGGGCGAAACGATGCGCGTACTTCGCCATATCCTGCGGTTGCCCCGAATACCCGTGGCAGCATATCGCATACAGGTGGGGCTTCGCGCCGGCGCAATCGGGATCGAACAGCCAGCCATGAAGCTGGATGCCGTCCTCCGCCGAGATGACCACCGGCTGCTTGGACTGGTCGAACCAATCCGCCGCCTCGACCTCTTCGGCCGCGTCGAGCCGGGGTCCCTTGTCCGCGACTTTGCCGTCATCCCTGCCGGATCTGAGCATCGAGTGCTTCGCCTGTGCATCCAGCGCATACGAGAACATGAGATTCGCCAGCCCGTAAGTGGCGCCGGCTACCACGGAGGCCGCGATTCCGCCTCCCACTACTATCCGTGATGTGTTACGCGCCATTGCAAACCTCCCAGCCGATTCGGTGCATGTCCCATTGCGTCCATTGTAGGGCCTCGCCGGGGTCGATGACGGCATGACGACGAAACAGCCGGGCGGATCGGGCGTTCGATTCGTTTGCCGGGATAGACGTTCCATCGAATGTCCCGCGCGGCCGTATAATTGTTTCTCGTTGCTTTGGCGAGGGCATTCCGATTCGCGAGAACGGGTCTGCCGTAATCGACTCGGCGTTGAATACCACCCCTCCTTGGGGAGTTCTGCGGCGCGTCGTGGCGTCAAATAGACAGAACGACAAGTAACACTCAAGGAGAACCATTATGGCAAACACCATCAAGATCGCCGGTGACATCCGTGACGAATTCGGCAAGGGCGCTGCGCGCCGCATGCGCGTGGCCAAGCTTATCCCCGCCACCTTGTACGCGGGCGGCGACCAGCCGACGTTCGTGAAGCTCCCGATGAAGGAGACCACGCTGGCCCTGCGCCACACGAACGCGCTGTTCTCGATCTCCTTCGGTGGCCAGACCAAGCTGGCCGTCGTCAAGGATGTGCAGCGCAACCCCGTCAAGCGCATCGTTGAACACATCGACTTCTACGAGGTCAAGGCCGGCGAGAAGATCGACGTCGAGGTGCCGGTGTTCGTCGAGGGCACGCCGAAGGGTGCCGCCGTCGCGTTCGTCGACCTGCAGGAGCTCAAGGTTCGCGCCGATGTCACCAACCTGCCCGAGCGCATCGTGGTCAACGTTGACGGCCTGACCGACGGCACCAAGGTGCTGCTCAAGGACGTCGTGCTGCCGGAAGGCGCCGAGCTCGACATGGACGATCCGGAGACCTCCGTCGTCAGCGTCGAGGTGCCTGAGGACACCACCGAGTCCGCTGCTGCCGCTCCGGCCGCTGACGCCGACGCCGCTGCTGCCGCTCCGGCCGCCGATGCGGACGCCAAGTGATCCGTCTCGCATAGCACATCGGATTCCCGCGTGACACACGGGAGTGACGCTTGAGAAAAGCCCACCACAAGCGTGGGCTTTTTTCATAATGTGAACGAGCTCACGCCGAATGCGTCATCGGTGTGAGAAAGTATCCCTCAGAGCCGGTGCCAGAAGCGCCGACTGCCCCATCTGGCCGCCGTGACGCAAACGGCGACGTTATCAAAGAAGTGGTTATGACAGAAAACAATCATCACGATTCCGCCGCGCTGGACAAGCTCACCGAGCCGTTCACCGTGCTGCCGAACGACAATCCCGCATCCGACGCGAAGCGCCAGGAGCTCATCGACAAGCCGGCATTCGGCCAGGTCTTCTCCGACAACATGGCCCACATGAGCTGGACCAAGGGCGAGGGCTGGGGCGACCGTCGCATCGAGCCGTACGCGCCGCTGAAGCTGGATCCGGGCGCATCCGTGCTGCACTACGCCCAGGAGGTCTTCGAAGGTCTGAAGGCATACCGCCACGCCGACGGCTCCACCTGGCTGTTCCGCCCGGACGCGAACGCCGAGCGTTTCCAGAACTCCGCCAAGCGCCTGTACCTGCCCGAGCTGTCCGTGGACGACTTCCTCGGCTCCGTGGCGGCCCTCGTCAAGCGCGACGTCAACTGGGTGCCCACCCGCCGCGAGTACACGCTGTACATGCGTCCGTTCATGTTCGCCTCCGAGCCGTTCCTCGGCGTGCGTGCCCCGCACGAGGTCGACTACTGCGTGATCGCCTCCCCGTCCGGCCCGTACTTCCCGGGCGGCGTCAAGCCGGTGAGCATCTGGGTGGAAGACAAGTGGTTCCGCACCGGCCCCGGCGGCACCGGCTTCGCCAAGTGCGGCGGCAACTACGCCGCCTCGCTGCTCGGCGAATACACCGGCATCGACAACGGCTGCGAGCAGGTGTGCTTCGTGGACGCCGCCACCAAGACCTACCTTGAGGAGCTCGGCGGCATGAACATGATGGTCGTGCACAAGGACGGCCACGTGGAGACCCCGTCCCTGACCGGCAACATCCTGCCGGGCGTGACCCGCCGCTCCCTGATCCAGCTCATGCAGGATCGCGGCATCGACGTGGTCGAGACGATGATCAAGCTCACCGACCTGCTCGACGACATCAAGTCCGGCGAGGTCACCGAGGTGTTCGCCTGCGGTACCGCCGCCATCATCACCCCGATCGGCCGCTTCAAGTCCAAGGAGTTCGACGTGACCGTGGCCAACGGCGAATCCGGCAAGCTCACGGTCGACCTGCGCGACCAGCTGCTCGGCATCCAGCTCGGCGAGGTCGAAGACCCGCACAACTGGATGTGGAAGGTCTGCTGAGCGCAGTCCAGTCCTACGTGAAGCCCCGCCCATCGGCTCGATCGAGCCCGCGGGGCTTTTCGTATAGAACCCGCTCCCGCTGGCGGGAGCTGTCGAGCGTAGCGAGACTGAGGGTGGTGTTTATATGCCCATAAGGATTGCCTGCGGCAGCTGCGTTGCCGTCATCTGCACGCGGTCATCGGCAACCATGATGACTGGTGGATGGACAACAAGCCGGCGCTGAACCTGTTCGAGAGCATCGAACCGAACGGCGCCGTTGAACTGGAAGAACTTGGAACGGTCAACCTGTCGCACTTCCCATATCGCGAAGACCTCGCGTACGGATGGCCCGATGACGCGGTCCGATTCCACGATCAGGCGCTGCCGTTCGACGGGCGCAAGCTGCTGTACGGTCACACGCATCAGCTGTCTGCCGCGGGTGCGCGGCCGGAATCGCTCAACGTCAATTCTGCGCGGACTGCCGGGCTCCGGCAAGTCGACATGGGCGCAGAACTGGGCGTCCGACCCCGCCGACACGTGGCCGCATTGCGTGATCTCGCTCGACGCCGGCTGGGATGTGGTCGCCGACGCACAGCATGCGAACCCGGAGTATGCGAATGAGCTGGCGCGGCTCGCCACACGGCACGGGGCAATCTGGCGGACGGAGGATTTCGACGTGCCCCTGGACGAGCTGCTGCGCCGCAACGAGGCCCGGCCGCGCGCCGACCATGTGCCGGAGGAGTACATCCGCTCGTCGTGGAAGCGGTTCCACCACGTGATGTTCCGCCCGCTCAATCCCGGAGACCCGAACGGCAACCTGCTTAAACGCATGATCGCCGATCTCTACGTCGGGTCACACCGGTGCGCGGCGAGAGCGACGTATTCGCCTGCAATTTCACTCGAGAGGCGTTCCTCGAAGGACGTTGGAACACGCGCACGATCAACGCCTGCGGGCTCTGAAGTATGACACGGTGGTCGCGCACGGCGACACATCCCCGGGATCGTTCCCCGTGCGTGTGGAGCGCAAGGAGAACGGCATCGACCTGACCTATGAGCGACAGACGTTCAAGGAACGCGACATCGGATCAAGGTCGGCGAGATCCTGACCCGGATCGGAGCCGATTCTAGTTTCGGGTAGCCGGCTTGCGGTAGGCTCATGTACGGCCGGATGGTTGTGATATTGGCGAGGAGTGGCACGTGGAGGAACTGGCACTGGAAAGCAATGCCTTTTTCATGGGCATCGAATATCTTGCGGTGTTCTGCAGCGGGCTGATGGGCGGTCTATGCGCGGTTCGCAAGAACTATGACCTGTTCGCCATGCTGATCACCGCGTGGCTGACCGCGTTGGGCGGCGGCATCATCCGTGACGTGATGCTCGGCTCCCTGCCGCCGGTGGGCATCTCCGACCGCGGGTTCGTGCTGACCGCACTGGTGTCGGGCCTGGCTATCGCCGTGATCCATCCGGAAGTGGACAAGCTCAGATGGTCGATGCTGACCATCGACGCCTTGGCGGTCGGCTTGTTCGCGGTGAACGGCACCTCGAAGGCGCTCGATTTGGGAACCTCCGGCATGACGGCGGTGTTCATGGGCATGTTCACCGCGCTGGGCGGCGGTCTGGTCCGGGACATGCTCCTGAACGACGTGCCAATGATCATCCGTGACAAGCACCTGTACGCGGTTCCTTCCGCGGTCGGATGCGTGCTCACCGTGTTCGTGTGCAGGGGAGTGCAATGGAAGATGCTGGATTTCACGGCCGAGGTGGTGCTCGACTGCGCGATCGTCGTGCTGGTCGTGGTCATGCGTCTGCTGTCGGTCAAGTTCAGCATCATGCTTCCCGGCGCGGTCAAGCGGCACAACACGTATCTTCCCAGCGAGTCGCGGTATCTGAAACGCCCGGTCATCCATCCTGATGCCCACGATGGCGGCGATGACGACAAAGACCAGTCTCGGGATTGACGCTTTCGGACCACCCCCACCCGCTTCGCGGAAGCCTCCGCTGGCGGGTGGGGGTGGCCGGCTAACACGAAAGAACCCCCGGGAACCTTGCGGTTCCGCGGGGGTCTTATGCTGTGACGACCGTCAGACGGTCATGCTCACATGTTGTTGATGGCGACTGCCATGCCCGACTTGCGGTTGGCGGCCTGGTTCTTGTGAATCACGCCAGCGCCGGCGGCCTTGTCGAGCTTCTGGGAAGCGACCTTGTAGGCGGCTTCGGCAGCGGCCTTATCGCCGGCGGCGATGGCCTCACGGGTTGCGCGGATGGCGGTCTTCAGGCTGGACTTGACGGCCACGTTACGCTTGTGCGCCTTCTCATTGGTGAGCACGCGCTTCTTCTGCGACTTAATGTTTGCCACGTTTTCTCCAAACGACGTTTGCTATAAGGACATACAGGGAGTCATGCTACCACGATGTTCGGATAAAACCGACCCCGTGTTCCGTGTGTCGTCGGGAAATTGCCGACGGTGACCGGTAAACTTGGTGACTTGCGGCACATGGCGTCACATTTACGATGCCAAAGGCCCGCGACGAACGAGCACCACGGACGAAAGGAACCGGATCAGGGTGATTGAGCCGAAGAACAAGCCAGGGTTTACCGATCAGTCGCTAATCCGGAATTTCTGCATCATCGCACACATCGACCACGGCAAGTCCACGGTGGCCGACCGCATCCTGCAACTGAGCGGCATCGTTCCTGAGCGCGAGATGCGTGACCGCTTCCTCGACCGCATGGACATCGAGCAGGAGCGCGGCATCACCATCAAATCGCAGGCCGTGCGCGTGCCGTGGACCTTCGAGGGCACCGAGTACACGCTCGGCATGATCGACACCCCCGGCCACGTGGATTTCACGTATGAGGTGTCGCGCGCGCTGGCCGCATGCGAGGGCGCGGTGCTGCTCGTCGACGCGACGCAGGGCATCGAGGCGCAGACGCTGTCCAACCTGTACATGGCCATCGACCATGATCTGGCCATCATCCCCGTGCTCAACAAGATCGACCTGCCCAGTGCCGAGCCGGACAAGCACGCGGAGGAGATCGCGGGACTGATCGGATGCAAGCCGAGTGACGTGCTGCGCGTGTCGGGCAAGACCGGCGAAGGCGTCGCCGATCTGCTCGACCATATCGTCATGGAGATTCCCGCTCCGCACGGCGACCCGAAGGCGCCGGCGCGTGCGCTGATCTTCGACTCGGTGTACGACTCGTACCGTGGCATCGTCACCTATATCCGTATGGAGGACGGTGAGCTCAAGTCGCGTGAGAAGGTGCACATGATGGGCATCGGCATGACGCACGAGCCCATCGAGATTGGCGTCATCAGCCCCGACATGACCCCCACCAAGGCGCTCGGCGCCGGCGAGGTCGGCTATATCATCACCGGCGCGAAGGACGTCAGCCAGTCCAAGGTCGGCGACACCGTGACCTCCGCCGTCCGCCCTGCAGCCGAGGCGTTGCCCGGCTATCGCGACCCCCAGCCCATGGTGTACGCGGGTCTCTTCCCGATCGACAACGCCCAGTTCCCCGAACTGCGCGACGCGCTCGACAAGCTCAAGCTCAACGACGCCGCGCTCATCTACGAGCCCGAGACGTCGGTGGCGCTGGGCTTCGGCTTCCGATGCGGGTTCCTCGGCTTGCTGCACATGGAGATCGTCTCGGAGCGTCTGGAACGCGAGTTTGGTCTCGACCTGATCTCCACCGCGCCGAACGTTCCGTATGAGGTGACCGCCGAGGACAACACCGTGCACCGGGTGACCAACCCGAGTGAATTCCCGGACGGCAAGATCAAGAAGATCGTCGAGCCGATGGTCGCTGCCGACATCATCACGCCGAAGGATTTCATTGGTTCGGTGATGGACCTGTGTCAGGACCACCGCGGCATCATGGGCACGATGGAATACATCTCCACCGACCGCGTGGAGATGCACTACCGCATCCCGCTCGCCGAGATTGTGTTCGACTTCTTCGACCAGCTCAAGTCCCGCACCAAGGGCTACGCGTCACTCGACTACCATGAGGACGGCGAGCAGGCCGCGGACCTCGTCAAGGTCGACATCCTCATCCAGGGCGAGAAGGTCGACGCGTTCAGCGCCATCGTGCATCGCGACAAGGCATACAGCTACGGCGTGATGATGACCAAGAAGCTGCGCGAGCTGATTCCCCGCCAGCAGTTCGAGATCCCGATTCAGGCGGCGATCGGATCGCGCATCATCGCACGCGAGAACATCCGTGCACTGCGCAAGGACGTGCTCGCCAAATGCTACGGCGGCGACATCACCCGTAAGCGCAAGCTACTCGAAAAGCAGAAGGCCGGCAAGAAGCGCATGAAGATGCTCGGCCACGTCGAGGTGCCGCAGGAGGCGTTCATCGCGGCCCTGTCCACCGGCGAGGCCGGCAACGACCGCGACACCAAGGATAAGATCCGCGCCGCGCAGAAGACGGAAGGCTGATGGAGGTCTTTGATATGCCCCCGCTGGCGGGGGCTGACAGCCGAAGGCTGGCTGGGGGTGGTCCAGCGAATGACCGCCTTCAGCCGGCTACGCCGACAACCCCCGCCAATGCGGGCGATGCGGCAGGCTACGAAATCTACATCCATGTGCCGTTCTGCATGCGGCGTTGCGGCTACTGCGATTTCAACACATACACGGCCACGGACATGGGCGCGGGCGCGTCCCGCGGCAATTACGCGAACATGGTGGTGCGTGAGATGCGTCTCGTGCGCGATTGGCAGCTCGTGCACGGCATCGAGGAGCCGCCCGTCTCCACGGTGTTCTTCGGCGGCGGCACGCCCACTATTCTGCCGGCGCGCGATCTGGTAATGATGCTGGACGCGGTCCGCGGCCTGTGGGGCATCGAACCGGAGGCGGAGATCACCACCGAGGCGAATCCTGACACGGTCGACGAGCGCTATATCGGCGCGCTCGCGGAAGGAGGGTTCACCCGCGTGTCATTCGGCATGCAGTCAGCCGTGCCGCATGTGTTGAAAAACCTCGACCGCACGCATACGCCCGCCAATGTGGAGGCCGGTGTCAGGGCGGCCGACAGGGCCGGCCTGCGCTCCAGCGTGGACCTGATCTACGGTGCGCCGGGGGAGAGCCTTGACGATTGGCGAGACTCGGTGCGCACGGCAGTCGATCTTGGCGTGAACCATGTCTCCGCCTATGCACTTACCGTGGAACCGACCACGAAGATGGGTCGACAGATCGCGGCGGGCACATTGCCCAAGCCCGACGATGACGACGAGGCAGCGAAATACGAGATCGCCGATGACCTGTTCGCCGCGGCGGGCCTAGAATGGTACGAGATCTCTAACTGGTCGCGCCCGGGCTACGAGAGCCGGCACAATCTCGGGTATTGGCGCAACGTCGACTGGGCTGGCCTGGGCCCTGGAGCGCACAGCCATTACAACACGGTTATGGGCAGCTCCACAGACGGTGACGCCGCGAACAGCGACGCCGCTGGAGACGTTTCGGCTTCCGTAACCTCCACATCGATGCGCGGTTGGGACATCGCGCATCCGCGCATGTGGGGGATGGCCATCAACGACGGGCGTGTGCCGTGGTCGGGCGATGAGACCATATCGCCCACGGAGAACCTTGAAGAGCTCATTATGCTTGGCCTGCGCATTCGGGAAGGGCTCGACATCGGCCGCGTCAATCGGCATATCGAAGCGGTGAACCGGGCGCAGGATGCGGCGCAGGGAACGCTGCGCATCATCGACGACGCGTGCCTCACGCCACTGGTCGGGGATGGCCTCATCACCCTCGACCCGACGACGGGCCATACCGTCGCCACGAGGAGAGGCCGGTTGCTCAACGACGCCGTCATCGAGCGCATGTTCGGCGCGGTCGGCCTGTAGTGGCTCCGGCAGTGAAACGTCGAAGCAGACCTTGACCGTGCCGAACTTCACCTTGCTCACGATGGAGAATGCGTCACCCAGGCTATGCTGGAGATCGGCGAGGTTCCGAGGTCGCTTTTCGTGATGAGTGCGATGCCGAAGGATTCGATGGCGATTCCCGCCAGAAAGCATATCAGCCGCTTGATGGAATACGGCATGAATCATGACTCCTTTCGTGTGTTCTGCCCGATGTAGTGCTGGAAGGCAGGTCGACGGGATGCCTGTTGCGTCAGGCTTGAAGATTCTCGATTACCTTGCGCAAGAGAGCTTCGCAGTCTCTCGCGTTCCGCCGTGGTCTCGTACCGTGCAGCTTCGCTGCCGTGCTAGCACCTTTTGGTTTGTAAGCAAACTAAATATGTCCATCGGAGAGAAGTTCAATACAGATAAAATTGAACTCAGGTTGTTTCGCTGACAAAGCCGTGATATTCTTTTGAACCAGAATTTGAACTTTGAACCAACGTGAATTGAGGAAATCATTGGAGAGCTTCGCGACGCGGCTGAGAACCGCCATGAACGCCCGTCACCTCAGACAGGTCGACATCGTGCGTGCCGCCCAGGCGTCAGGTGTCAAACTCGGCAAAAGCCACATCAGCCAATATGTCAGCGGCAAGACGACGCCCCGCGCGGATACGCTCAGGTTCCTCGCCGATACACTGCAGGTCGACGAGCAATGGCTGCTCGGCCATGATCGCGGACGGCCCGGCATGCCGGCGCAGCCGAAACGGGTGCCGGACAATCCCGGCGGCCGGGCCGACGCGCCACGCACGCCATCATCCCAAGCGCCCGCACCCCAGACAACGTCACCATCACACGAACCGGAAGGAACACCCATGCGCCACTTCAACAAATCCACCAAACTTGACAACGTGCTGTACGACGTGCGCGGACCGGTCGTCGACGAGGCCGCCCGCATGGAGCAGTCCGGCATGCACGTGCTCAAGCTCAACATCGGCAACCCCGCGCCGTTCGGCTTCCGCACACCGGACGAGGTCGTATACGACATGTCCCGGCAGCTCAGCGACACGGAAGGCTACTCCGCGTCCAAGGGCCTGTTCTCGGCGCGCAAGGCGATCATGCAGTACGCGCAGCTCAAGAACCTGCCCAATGTCGGCATCGAAGACATCTACACCGGCAACGGCGTCAGCGAGCTGATCAACCTGTCGTTGTCCGCCCTGCTTGACAACGGCGACGAGGTGCTGGTGCCCAGCCCCGACTACCCGCTGTGGACCGCCTGCGTCAACCTGGCCGGCGGCACCGCCGTGCACTACGTGTGCGACGAGGAATCCGAATGGTACCCGGACATCGATGACATGCGCAGCAAGATCACCGACCGCACGGTGGCGATCGTCCTGATCAACCCGAACAACCCGACCGGCGCCCTCTACCCGAAGGAGGTGCTGCAGCAGATCGTCGATCTGGCCCGCGAACACCAGCTGATGATCTTCTCCGACGAGATCTACGACCGTCTGGTGATGGACGGACTCCAGCACGTCTCGATAGCGTCCATGGCCCCGGACCTGTTCTGTGTCACGTTCTCCGGCCTGTCGAAGTCGCACATGATCGCGGGCTACCGCATCGGATGGATGGTGCTCAGCGGCAACAAGTCCATCGCGAAGGACTATGTCGAGGGCATCAACATGCTCACCAACATGCGCATCTGCTCGAACGTGCCCGCCCAGTCGATCGTGCAGACCGCTCTCGGCGGCCACCAGAGCGTCAACGACTACATCGTGCCCGGCGGCCGTCTGTACGAGCAGCGCGAATACATCTACAACGCGTTGAACTCGATTCCCGGCGTCACCGCGGTCAAGCCGAAGGCCGCGTTCTACATCTTCCCCAAGCTCGACGTGAAGAAGTTCAACATCACTGATGATGAGCAGTTCGCGCTTGACCTGCTGCATGACAAGCGCATCCTCATCACGCGCGGCGGCGGGTTCAACTGGCATGAGCCGGACCACTTCCGCATCGTCTACCTGCCGCGCATCGAAGTGCTCAAGGACGCGACGGAAAAGCTCACCGACTTCCTCAGCTGCTACCGGCAGTAGTCGGCGGGCATCACAATACGGGTCGAAAAGCGGAGAGGGGCTCGAGGCTCCCCGCCGTCACGTCCTCGCCGCCGATAGGATGGACGCTATGAAAAAGCACATCGTCGCGGGCATTCTGGCTCATGTGGACGCGGGCAAGACCACGCTGTCCGAAGCGCTGCTCTACCGTTCTGGGCAGATTCGCAGGCTCGGCCGCGTCGATCACGGCGATGCGTTCCTCGACACCGACGCGATGGAGCGGGCGCGAGGCATCACGATATTCGCCGAGCCCGCCATCATCCGATCCGGCGATCTGACGATCACCCTCATCGATACGCCGGGGCACGTCGATTTCTCCGCCGAGACCGAGCGCGTGCTGGCAGTGCTGGATTACGCCATACTGGTGGTGTCCGGGGCGGACGGCATCCAGGGGCATACCGAGACGCTGTGGCGCCTGTTGCGGCGATACAACGTGCCGACCTTCATATTCGTCAACAAGATGGACGCGCCCGGCGCCGACCGGGCCGCACTGCTCGCCCAGCTGCGTGACAGGTTCTCCGACGGCTGCGTGGACTTCGAGAACGGCGCTCCGACCCGGTCGATGGAAGACATCGCGATGCTCGACGAATCGGCCATGAACGAGTTCCTGGACTCCGGCGCCGTCGCGGACAAGCGGCTGAAAGCCATGATATCCGCGCGCTCACTGTTCCCCGTGTTCTTCGGGTCCGCTCTCGCCATGGAGGGCATCGATGGCTTCCTCGCCGGCTTTGAACGGTATACCAAGGAGATCGAACCGGGTGCTCGTTTCGGGGCACGTGTATATAAGGTGTCGCATGACGAGCATGGCAACCGTCTGACGTGGCTGCGCGTCACCGGGGGAGAGATCAAGGCGAAGATGGTGCTTGACGGCGACGAGAAGGCCGATCAGGTGCGCCTGTATTCCGGCGCGAAATTCACCACGGTCGATGCGCTGCCCGCCGGCTCGGTCTGCGCCGTCACCGGCCTGACGCACAGCCGCCCCGGTCAGGGGCTGGGCGACCAGTGCGACGCCGACGCCCCGGTGCTGCAGCCGGTGCTCACCTACACGCTGTTGCCGCAGGGGGAGGATCCTCACCGTTGCCTGACCGCGCTGCGAGAACTGGATGATGAGGACCCTCTGCTGCATGTGGTATGGCAGGAGAGGCTGCAGGAGATCCATGTGCAGCTCATGGGCGCGGTTCAATTGGAGATCATCCAGCAGATCATGCGGGACCGTTTCAACTTGAACGTCGGCTTCGGCCCCGGATCCATCCTCTACAAGGAGACGATCGCCCATGCGGTGGAGGGCATCGGCCACTTCGAGCCGCTGCGACACTACGCCGAGGCGCACGTGCTGCTGGAGCCGGGCGAGCCGGGCAGCGGACTGACCTTCGCCACATCCTGTTCCGAAGACGTGCTGGCCCGCAACTGGCAGAGGCTCATCCTGACGCATTTCGCCGAGAAGGAGCATCTGGGCGTGCTCATTGGCGTCCCCATCACCGACATGAAGCTCACGCTGCTCACCGGCCGCGCGCACGAGAAGCATACGGAGGGTGGTGATTTCCGCCAAGCCACCTACCGGGCCATCCGACAGGGGCTGATGACCGCCCTGGTCGAGGGAGACTTCTCCCGGCACGACCTGTTCGACGAGGACGCCGCGGAGGACGTCGCCGAAGACGCGGCCGCAGCCGATGCCAAAACAGCCCGGACGGACGAATCGGAGCCGTCGGACGGCAGCGCCTTCGCCTCCGCGGCTGCCCGCGATCCCGGCTGGTGCCGGGTGCTCGAACCGTGGTACCGCTTCCGGCTCGACATCCCGCAGGACATGCTCGGCCGGGCCATGTCCGACATACAACGCATGTCGGGCACGTTCGACCCACCCGAGATGGACGGCCAGTACGCCGTGCTGGCGGGAGTCTGCCCGGTATCCGAGATGCGCGACTACGCCATGGACGTGAACGTCTACACCCACGGCACGGGCCATCTGGGGTGCGTGTTCGACGGCTACCGGCCATGCCACAATGCGGCCGAGGTCATCGAACAAGCGGGATACGATCCGGGAGACGATCTCGAAAACACCCCTGATTCGGTGTTCTGCGCGCATGGCGCCGGTTACACGGTCAAATGGTACCGGGTGCCGGATTTCATGCATCTGGATCGCGCATACGACGCCGGGCAGTGACGTCTTCGCCGGGCAAAGGGGCCCGGCGGCAGTGACAGTGATATTCGTCACACTTAACACGCCATTCACATAAGAGACATCTCATTGACATGCGAAACGGGTGCCGCAGATTTTCCGAATCGCTTGAGAAACATTGAAATTGGGTATTGACAAACACCTCGACTCGGTATATGGACAGCGAAACGTGTTTGACATAGCCGAGCGGTACTCTTTCCTACGCACTAACAAAAGAACCGCAGGTTGTCAAGATCCTGCCAAAACGATATGAAGGTGGTTTCGGTGACTTTCCACGCCCCGCTCGATTTGAGCATACATAAATCACAAGGTCTGTACGACCCAAGCTCAGAACATGACGCTTGCGGCGTAGGTATGGTCACCACACTCAACAAGCGGCCGGAACGTAAGATCATCGACGACGCCATCGAAGTGCTCGTCAATCTCAACCACCGTGGCGCCGTGGGCGCCGAGGAGAACACCGGTGACGGTGCGGGCATCCTGATGAGCATGCCCGACGAGTTCATGCGGGCCACCACGGGCGTCGAACTGCCCGAGGCCGGCCATTACGCGGCGGGCGTCGCGTTCCTCGACCGCGACATCGCCACGTCCGGCCAGCAGGAGCAGGCCATCGCGAGCATCGTGCGCGAAGAGGGTCTGGAAGTACTCGCCTGGCGAGTGGTGCCGACCAACCCGGACGGGCTCGGCCTGCAGGCGCTCGCCTCGATGCCCAGCTTCAAGACGCTGGTCATCGCCGACGCCGAAGGCAAGCTGGCGGGCATCGAGCTCGACCGCAAGACCTTCCGCATCCGCAAGCGCGTCGAGCATGAGGTCGGCATCTACTTCGCGTCGCTGTCGGCCCGCACCATCACCTACAAGGGCATGCTCACCACGATGCAGCTCACCCCGTTCTTCCCCGACCTGTCGGATTCGCGCATGAAGGCGAAGATCGCGATTGTGCACTCGCGCTTCTCCACGAACACGTTCCCGAGCTGGCCGCTCGCGCAGCCGTTCCGCCTGCTCGCCCACAACGGCGAGATCAACACGATCCAGGGCAACCGCAACTGGCTGTCGGCCCGCGAAGGCCGCCTGAGCTCCGAACTGCTCGGCGAGTTCGAGCCGTTGCTGCCGATCACCACGCCCGGCTATTCGGATTCCGGCACGTTCGACGAATGCCTCGAACTGCTGCACCTCGCCGGTCGCTCCCTGCCGCACGCCATCTCGATGATGCTGCCGCCGGCATGGGAGAACAACGACCAGCTCGACCCCGACGTGCGCGCGTTCTACGAGTACAACAACACGCTGATCGAACCGTGGGACGGCCCGGCCGACATCATCTTCACCGACGGCACGCAGGTGGGCGCCCTGCTCGACCGCAACGGCTTCCGCCCCGGCCGCTGGCAGCTCACCGATGACGGCTACCTTGTGCTCGCCTCCGAAGCCGGCGTGCTGCCGGAGATCGACGACAAGCATATCGTCTCCAAGGGCCGTCTGGAGCCCGGAAAGATGTTCCTTGTCGACACCGACGAGGGCCGCATCATCCCCGACGAGGAGATCAAGAGGAACCTTGCCTCGCAGCACCCGTACCGTAAGTGGGTCGAAGACAACTCCGTGGAGATGAGCGACCTGCCGCACCGCGAGCACGTGAGCCATTCCGGCCAGTCCGTGCAGCGTCGTCAGCGCGCGTTCGGCTACACCGAGGAAGACCTCAAGATGCTGCTCACGCCGATGGCCAACACCGGCAAAGAGCCGCTGGGCTCGATGGGCAACGACAACCCGCTGCCGGTGCTCTCCAAGCGCAGCCGCATGCTGTTCGACTACTTCCACCAGAAGTTCGCGCAGGTCACCAACCCTCCGCTGGACTGGGAGCGCGAGGAGATCGTCACCTCGCTCGAATCCGCCATCGGCCCCGAGCCGAACCTGCTGGAGGATTCCGAGCTGCACGCCAAGAAGATCCTGATCCCGCTGCCCGTCATCAACTCCGACGAGATGGCGCAGCTCAAGCGGCTCGACAAGGCCAAGGTGCTCGGCGGATACTACCGTCCGTTCGTCGTCAAGGGCCTGTATCAGGTGGCCGGCGGCGGCAAGGCGCTGGGCGAGCGCCTTGAGGAGATCTTTGCCGAAGTCGACGAGGCCATCGCGGGCGGCAGCAACTTCATCGTGCTGTCCGACCGTGATTCCAACCACACGTGGGGCCCGATCCCGTCACTGCTGCTCACCAGCGCCGTGCAGCACCACCTGCTGCGCAAGCACACCCGCACGCAGATCTCGATGGCCGTCGAGGCCGGCGATGTGCGCGAGATCCATCATATCGCGCTGCTGATCGCATACGGTGCCGCATGCGTCAACCCGTATCTGGCGTTCGAATCCGTCGAGGACCTGGCCCGCACCGGCTACCTGAAGGTCGACGAGCGCACAGCTGTGAAGAACCTGACCAAGGCGCTGTCCATCGGCGTGCTGAAGATCATGTCGAAGATGGGCGTCTCCACCATCATGAGCTACCGCGGAGCGCAGCTGTTCGAGGCGGTCGGCCTGAGCAAGGACATCGTCGACAAGTACTTCACCGGCACGGTCTCGCAGGTCGGCGGCATCGGGCTCGACGAGCTGGCCGAGGAGGTGGCGATTCGCCACCGCATGGCCTACCCGAACCAGTGGACCGCCACCCCGCACATGAACCTCGAAACCGGCGGCGAATACAAGTGGCGCCGCACCGGCGAGGATCATCTGAACGACCCCGAGGCGATTTTCCTGCTGCAGCAGTCGACCGCTCGCGGCGACTACCAGATGTTTAAGAAGTACTCGCACCACATCAACGACACGTCGAACCGCATTATGACGCTGCGCGGACTCATGAAGTTCAAGCACGACCGCAAGCCGATCGACATCTCCGAGGTCGAGCCGGCCTCCGAGATCGTCAAGCGGTTCTCCACCGGCGCAATGAGCTACGGCTCCATCTCGCAAGAGGCGCACGAGACGCTCGCCATCGCCATGAACACGATCGACGCGCGTTCCAACTCCGGCGAGGGCGGCGAATCCGACGACCGCATCGAGGATCCGCTGCGTTACAGCCGCATCAAGCAGATCGCATCCGCCCGCTTCGGCGTCACCAGCGATTACCTGGTGCACGCCACCGACCTGCAGATCAAGCTCGCCCAGGGCGCCAAGCCCGGCGAGGGCGGCCACCTGCCCGGTGCCAAGGTCCCGCCGTGGATCGCCAAGGTCCGTCACGCCACCCCGGGCGTGGAGCTTATCTCCCCGCCGCCGCACCACGACATCTACTCCATCGAGGATCTGAAGCAGCTGATCAACGATGCGAAGATGGCCAACCCGAAGGCACGTATCCACGTCAAGCTCGTTTCCGAGTTCGGCGTCGGCACCATCGCGGCCGGTGTGGCCAAGTGCCATGCCGACGTGGTGCTGATCTCCGGCTATGACGGCGGCACCGGTGCGGCGCCGCTCAACGCGATTCGCCACGCGGGCACCCCGTGGGAGATCGGCCTGTCCGAAACCCAGCAGACGCTGATTCTGAACGGTCTGCGCTCCCGCATCGTCGTTCAGTGCGACGGCGAGCTCAAGACCGGCCGCGACGTGATCATCGCCGCGCTGCTCGGTGCCGAGGAATTCGGCTTCGCCACCACGGCGCTTATGGTCGAGGGCTGCGTCATGATGCGCGCGTGCCAGAAGAACACCTGCCCGCAGGGCATCGCCACCCAGGATCCCGAGCTGCGCGCCCGGTTCAAGGGCAAGCCGGAAGCGGTCATCAACTTCTTCATGTACATCGCCGAGGAAGTGCGCGAACTGCTTGCCGAGCTCGGTTTCCGTACGCTGGAGGAGGCCGTCGGCCATGTCGAATGCCTGGACCAGAACGAGGCGATCAAGCGCTGGAAGTCCGACGGCATCGACCTGAGCAACGTGCTCATGCAGCCCGGCCCGGTTCCCGGAACGATTCTGCACCAGACCATCGAGCAGAACCACGAACTGGAGAAGGCGCTCGACAACAAGCTCATCGAGATGGCCGAACCCGCGCTGGAGCGCAAGGAGCCGGTACGCATCGAGATGCCGATCCGCAACGTCAACCGTACGCTCGGCACGATGGTCGGCTACGAGATCACCCGCCGCTACGGTGCCGAAGGACTGCCGGACGACACCATCGACATGACGTTCCACGGTGCCGGCGGCCAGTCGATCGGCGCGTTCATTCCGCGTGGCGAGACCATCCGCGTCTACGGCGAGGTCAACGACTACGCCGGCAAGGGCCTGTCGGGCGGACGCCTGATCGTACGCCCCGAGGACGGCGTCACCTTCGACCCGCACGAGAACGTCATCGCGGGCAACGTGACCGGTTTCGGCGCGACCTCCGGAGAGCTGTTCGTGGCCGGCCGTGCAGGCGAGCGTTTCGGCGTGCGCAACTCCGGCGCCACGTTCGTGGTCGAGGGCGTGGGCGACCACGGCTGCGAGTACATGACCGGAGGCACCGTCGTGGTGCTCGGCTCCATGGGCCGCAACTTCGGCGCCGGCTTCTCCGGCGGCAACGTGTACGTGCTCGATCTGGACATGAACCAGGTCAATCCGATCGCGGCGAAGGACGGCTCGCTGCTGTTCCTACCGCTGGACGACGAAGCACAGGCACTGGTCCACGATCTGGTGAAGCGTTACGCCGAAGAGACCGGTTCCGCATTCGCCGCCGGACTCCTCAAGGATTGGAAGCACACCGTCGCCCGGTTCACGCACATGGTGCCGGAACATTATCTGGCCATGACCGCCGCCATGGCGAAGGCCGAGGAAGACAATATCGATTTCAACACGCCCGGCGCCTGGGAACAGGTGTACGAGCAGGTGATGGAAGGAGCGCACTGACATGGGAGATCCCAGAGGATTCCTGAAGGTCCGTACCCGTCGCGAACTGGCGGAACGCCCCGTCGAGGAGCGCATCAAGGACTGGCTTGACGTCCATGCTGAGTCCGGCTTGCAGCCGTGGACCACCGAACAGGCCGCCCGCTGCATGGATTGCGGCACTCCTTTCTGCATGACCGGATGCCCGCTCGGCAACATCATCCCCGAGTTCAACGATCTGGTTCGTCAGGAGAAGTGGGAGGACGCCTACAATCGTCTGTCCACCACCAACAACTTCCCCGAAGTGACCGGACGTATCTGCCCGGCACTGTGCGAGAAGGCGTGCGTGCTCGGCATCCACCAGCCGCCGACGATGATCAAGCTCGACGAGCAGACGATCATCGACCAGGCATGGGGTCTGGATATCGTCAAGCCCATGCCTCCGCAGCGTCTGACCGACCAGACCGTGGCGGTCGTCGGATCCGGCCCCGCCGGTCTGGCATGCGCCCAGCAGCTCACCCGAGCCGGCCACACGGTCGTCGTCTATGAGCGCGATGACGCCATCGGCGGTCTGATGCGCTACGGCATCCCGAACTTCAAGCTCGACAAGCGACTGATCGACCGTCGTATCAAGCAGATGGAGGCCGAAGGCACCCGCTTCCGCACGGGCGTGGAGATCGGCAAGGACATCAGCTGGGACGATTTGCGCGACCGCTATGACGCCGTGGTCGTCGCTATCGGATCCACCGTGCCGCGTGACATGAAGATTCCCGGCCGCGAGCTCAAGGGCATTCACTTCGCGATGGAGTTCCTGCCCGACGCGACCCGACGCGTGTACGGCGTAAAGCCCGTGCACGACATCACCGCCAAGGACAAGCACGTCATCATCATCGGTGGTGGCGACACCGGTTCCGACTGCCTTGGCACCTCCATCCGTCAAGGCGCGAAGGACGTGACCGTGCTGCAGATCATGCCGAAGGAGCCGGACGAGCGTCCGGACAACCAGCCGTGGCCGACGTTCGCGCGTCTCTACCAGAAGACCTCCTCGATGGAGGAGGGCGGCACTTACGTGTACAGCACCGATTCTGTCAACTTCGTCGGCTCCGACGAGGAACAGGCCCGTGTGCACATTGAGGATTCCACCGCGTCCGAAGGATTCGTGGCCGACGAGAACGGCCACGTCACCGGTCTGAAGGTCGTGGATGTGGCACCGGGGGAGAACGGTCCGTTCACCCGCCAGCCCGGTACCGAACGCGTGCTGCCCGCGGATCTGGTGCTCATCTCGGTCGGCTTCCTGCACCCGGACACCTCCACGCTGCTCGACCAGCTGCCTGTTGAATTGGACAAGCGCGGCAACGTGGCCCGCAACGACAAGTTCGCCACCTCTCAGGATGGCGTGTTCGTTGCCGGCGACGCGGGCCGCGGCCAGAGTCTGGTCGTGTGGGCCATTTCGGAGGGCCGCTCCTGCGCGGCCGCCGTTGATGAGTACCTCACCGGCGTCACCGAGCTGCCCGCGCCGATCACCGCATCCCAGCGTCCGATGATGCTGCCGCGATGATTCGATAGTCCGGCGGTTCGCCGTACCGACATCTACTGGGGGCCGGAAGTCTCTTCAAGGGACTTCCGGCCCCCAGTCGCATATCGGGCGTTCCCTATTTCTGGCGAAAGTCCCGTCCCGTTGTGTGCCGGTGGGTTTTCGCCGGAGGAATGGCCCGCTCATGTGTGGGTGAGCCGCAGAAGGAGGCCGGCTATGTGCGGGGTGGTACGTGTCGCGACCACGGCTCGGACGTCGTGATTGCCAACGATTGCGGATCTGTCTCGTCGTGCGAGTCGAACCGCCGCTACGGCACGGCTTGGAGTACAGTACATAGGAGTGTTATCCGCAAACGAGCAGGAGAAGTAACGATGCCTAACCGTGCCGAACGCCGCAAAGCAGCAAAAGATCAGCGTCGGGGAGTCCCGTCGCAGTACGACCAGACCCGTGGCCGTGCCCGATCCGGCATGCTCGACGAGTACGCGCTTCAGGAGAAGTCCCGCCGTATTCAGGAGGGCGTGGATGACAGCGGCGTGTGGAAGCCCAGCGCTCGCACCGAGGTCGATGAGGAAGTGGAGTCGGTGTTCGAGGCCAACCCGAACTATCAGGATCCCAAGGCGTTCAAGGCACCGCACTCCGTGCGGCAGTGGTTCCGTGTCGGCAGCTGGACGCTGATCGCGCTGTCGGTCATCGCATTCTTCGTGGTGATGTGGCTGCCCACGCATCCGCTGTGGCTGATCCTGACCGTGTCCGTCGTGTTCGTCGTCGGCGTGCTCAGCCTGTTCTTCACGGCCGGCAACTACCGCAACAACCCGAACCTGGACGCCAACGGCACCGCGGTGTGAGAGCCTGGTATCCGGTAGTTATCTGGTATTATGGCGTGATTTTTCGCCAACACGAACATGGGCATTGTGCGTTTTTTCGACGTGCAATGCCCTAAAGTTATATATGGCAGTAGCCGCAAACAAGGTTACCGACGAAGGAGGCCTTAATCGTGAAAGTTGATATCCTCACCCGCGAATACCCGCCGTATGTCTATGGTGGCGCAGGCGTGCACGCGGAAGAGCTCTCGAAGGTGCTGGCCGAGCGGGTCGACGTGACCGTCCGTGCGTTCGACGGACCGCGCACCGAAGCCGATGTACCTGCCATCCCCGGAGATGGCTCGGCGAAGGGCAGCCTGAAGGTCGTGGGCTATGGAACGCCCTCTGAGCTGGCCGACGCGAATCCGGCGCTGAAGACCTTCGGCGTTGATCTGCAGATAGCCAACGACGTCGACGCCGACATCGCCCACGCGCACACCTGGTATGCGTGCCTGGCCGGATACCTCGCCAAGATGCTGCACGGTACGCCGCTGGTCATCACCGCACATTCGCTGGAGCCGTTCCGCCCGTGGAAGCGCGAGCAGCTCGGCGGCGGTTATAATCTGAGCTCCTGGGCCGAAAAGGACGCCTACGAGCACGCCGACCGCGTCATCGCCGTCTCCGGCGGCATGCGCGAGGACATCCTCGCCGCGTACCCGAACCTCGACCCCGACAAGGTCGTCGTGGTGCATAACGGCATCACCATGAGCGACTTCGCCACGCCGGCCGACGACGACCCGGGCTGGGCCGTGTTCGACCGTTACCACATCGACCGCAGCAAGCCTACGCTGCTGTTCGTCGGCCGCATCACCCGTCAGAAGGGCCTGCCATACCTGCTCAAGGCGCTGCACCTGATCTCCAAGGACATTCAGGTGGTGCTGTGCGCCGGCGCCCCGGACACCCCGGAGATCGCCGAGGAGGTCAAGACCGCGTTCGCCAAGCTCGACGAGGAACGCGGCAACATCATCTGGATCGAGGAGATGCTGCCTCGTCCGGAGCTCAACGCGCTGGAGCATGGCTGTGACGCGTTCATCTGCCCGAGCATCTATGAGCCGCTGGGCATCGTGAATCTGGAAGCCATGGCCTGTGGCCTGCCCGTAGTCGCCTCCGCCACCGGCGGCATTCCCGAGGTCGTCGTCGACGGCGAGACCGGCTATCTGGTGCCGATCGACCAGCTGCGCGACGGTACCGGCACGCCCACCGATCCCGACAAGTTCGTGCATGACATGGCAGCCGCCATCGACAAGATCATGGCCGACCCCGAACTCGCCAAGAAGATGGGCCAGGCGGGCTACGAGCGCGCCCGCGACCATTTCAGCTGGGAGTCCATCGCCGACAAGACCGTGGCCGTCTACCAGTCCGTCCTCGACGAGCAGAACAAGTAACGGCGATCTGACGCAGGCGGGGGCAAGGAATGATGCCCCCGCCTGCGGGGCCGTAATGCGCGGCATGACCGGATGGCACGGCTTCGCGAATTACCGCAACCATTCCAAACCCGCACTGCCGGCAAACCTCCCCACGACAAGGAACCACAACATGCCCACGACCGACACCGCCGACAACGAAGTCCTCAAGCTCGACAACGTCGAATTCCGCCGCAACCGGCGCGTCATCATCACAGACGTGAACCTCATCATCCACGCGGGGGAGCGATGGGTGCTGTTCGGGCCGAACGGCATCGGCAAATCCACCGCGGTCGGCATGCTCGCCACGCGCACGTTCCCCTCGGACGGTCGCGTATTCATCCTCGGCCATCAGCTCGGCAAATACGACGTATTCAAACTGCGCACGCGCATCGGTCTGGCTTCGGCCGACCTCGGCCGGCAGTTTCCCGAATTCGAGGATCCGCTGGACGCCGTCGTCACGGGCCTGAGCGCCGTGACCGGACGGTGGCGCGACACCTATACTGACGAGGAGTATGCGCGGGCGCGACAGCTGCTGCGCGACTTCCGCGTCTCCTATCTCGAAGGCAAGGAGATGTGGCGGCTCTCCGAGGGCGAGCGCACCCGCGTGCTCATCGCCCGCGCGTTGATGGGCGACCCCGAACTGCTCATCATGGATGAGCCGACCACTGGCCTTGACCTGGGCGGCCGCGAGCAGGTGATGCGCATCCTGAGCCGTATCGGCGAAGAGGATTCGCGGCGTGCCGTGGTGCTGGTCACCCATCGACTTGAGGAGATTCCCGCGGGCTTCGACCACATCGCCATCATGGGGCGCAAGCCGGTCTCCGCCGAGGACGCCACCAACGACGGCATTGACGCGATGGGCAACCCGTCCGCCGGCACCATCGTCTACACCGGTCCACTGGAGGCCGGCCTGACCGACGAGCGACTGTCGGAGCTGTTCGGCATGCCGATCGAGGTGCAACACACGCACGGGCGCTGGTCGGCGTTCGCGGTGTGAGACTGGGGTACGTTAGTCGCGGATGGGATTCACGAGGAACCATGCCCGCGTATCTGATATAACGGTAGCCATGAATGGCACGCAAGAGCTGAAGGTCGCGGTCGCTCAGTTTACTGTGTGCCGGGAGCCGGAACGGAACTTTGACATTATCGACGGATATGCCCGGCAGGCTGCATGCGCCGGAGCTCGGTTGCTGGTGCTTCCGGAAGGGCTGATCGCGCGTGACGGCGACGATGACATGTTCGCTGCCGCACACGCGCAACCATTGGACGGGCCGTTCGTCACCGGCCTGAGGCGGATCAGCGAAGCGCGGCATATCACGCTGATGGGCACGGTTCATGCTGTGCTCGGCGCGGCTGATGCGGTGCCGGACAAGCCGGCGTCTTGCGCAACGGATTCCCGGGTCTCCAACGTTTTCGTCGTCATCCGTGACGGGGCTCTTATCGCGACCTATCGGAAGCTGCATCTCTATGATGCATTCGCCGCGCGGGAGTCCGATACGGTTCGCCCCGGTATCGAGCTGCCGCCAATCGTCGAGATCGACGGCTGGCATGTCGGCGTCATGACCTGCTATGACGTGAGATTTCCCGAAGTCGCGCGGTCGCTGGCCGTGCGCGGCGCCGATGTGATCATCGTCAGTGCGGCATGGGCGCGCGGGCGTTTGAAGGAGCGACATTGGAAGCTGATGACCGCCGCGCGTGCGCTGGAAAACACGTGCTACGTACTGGCATGCAGCGAGGTGAGCGCGCGCAACATCGGCTGCAGCCGTGTCATTGACCCGCTGGGCGAGGTCATCGCGCAGGCGGGTGACGGACAGGGCGGGGCGGGCGGACAGGCCGGAATGCTGATTGCCCGGCTGCACCGAGAAGTTCTCGAATCCGCGCGACGCACGCTGCCGGTTCTGGAGAACCGACGCTTCGCAGACCCGCAATTGCGGGATTGACACAAATTTCCCGTATGACGCGCATGCGGCCCGGGAATCGGCCACACGCGTCGCACGACACGCCCGGATTGCGCTGCACGAATGTCAAAGTGCACCGTTGTACTTCAGTGATCCCCTGACGATTGTGCTGAGCAATCCGGGCGTGTCGCGCTTGTCGGAAGCGCAAATCGCGCGAATCAGCCCGGTCGGCATCGGTCATGCGAACGAGGCGGAAGCGGGCGTGCCGTACTACGACGATATCTTCGATGAAGACGACGAATGCACCACGGCCGACATCAGCGATCCGGACGGGTCGATTGCTCTGGGCCTCGGCGGCATATACTACGAGGAGGGCATGCACTATACCGCCACATCGGAACGGCAGAAGCGGGTCGACTGTTTCAGAGCCGCCGAGATCCTTTACCGGCACGCGGCCGGCCGCGGCAATGCGATCGGATGGCTGTGCCTGGGGTACGTGTACGCGTACGACCGCTGCGAGGGTAGATACTTCCGCTCGTATTACAACAATTTCGGCGAAGTTTCACCCAAACCGGATACGGACGTTTTGGCATACGAGTGCTTTCGTCATGCGGCCGAAGCGGGGATCGCGGAGGGCTGCTACAAGCTGGGAGACGTGCTGGCCGAGGGCAGAGGCTGTGCGGCTGATCATGCGAAGGCGCTCGACATGTTCCTGCGGGAGTACATGTGTGACGGATATTGCGGCAGGCACATTTTACACGAAATACATGATTGAGGAGGACGATACTATGGATGAGGTAGCCAAAGCAGATTCTTCCGCGGGCAAAACTTAAGATTTTCCCAGCAAGTGACGCTTACCATGAACACGCAAGCAAGAAAATCACGGCAAATCATGGAAGGGAGTCCATATGTGCACTGGTGTTCGTTTTTCCGATGATGAGGGAAACATGTATTTCGGCCGTAATCTCGACTGGAGCTTCTCCTACGGCGAGACCATTCTGGTCACTCCGCGAGGCTACCAGTACGACTATGTGTATGGGGCCGAAGGTAAAAGCGAACCGAATGCGGTGATCGGCGTGGGCGTGGTCATGGTCGACCGCCCCATGTATTTCGACTGCGCCAACGAGCATGGTCTGGCCATTGCCGGACTGAACTTCCCTGGGTACGCCTCCTTTGCGCACGAGCCGGTCGAAGGAACCGAAAACGTCGCCACTTTCGAATTCCCACTGTGGGTAACGCGCAATTTCGATACTGTCGACGAAGTCGAAGAGGCGTTGAAGAACGTGACGCTCGTTTCGCAGGTCGTGCCCGGCCAGCAGGAATCCCTGTTGCACTGGTTCATTGGTGACGGCACCCGCAGCATCGTCGTCGAGCAGATGGCTGACGGCATGCACGTTCATCATGACGATGTGGACGTGCTTACCAACCAGCCGACCTTCGACTTTCATATGGAAAACCTGCGCAACTACATGTGTGTGAGCAACGAGATGGCGGAGCCGACCACTTGGGGCAAGGCGGAACTGAGCGCATGGGGTGCCGGTGTGAGCATGCACGGCATTCCCGGTGACGTGAGTTCGCCGTCGCGTTTCGTACGCGTCGCCTACACCAACACGCACTATCCGCAGCAGAACAACGAGGCTGCTAATGTGTCTCGTCTGTTCCACACGCTGGTTTCCGTGCAAATGGTTGACGGCATGTCCAAGATGGGCAACGGCCAGTTCGAGCGCACGCTGTTCACCAGTGGCTATTCCGGGAAAACCAACACGTATTACATGAACACGTATGAGGATCCGGCGATCCGCTCGTTTGCCATGTCCGACTTCGACATGGATTCGAGCGAGCTGATCACCGCCGATTGATTCCGGGAATTTCGAGTTCGAAGACTCCAGTTCCAAAGATTCCGCAGTGATCGCACTATATGGACAGCATAAAAGGGCACAATGTCGCAACCTGAACCGCACCCCGATTGTTGGACTGAAGAAATTCAGATTCGATGATCGGAGGTGCGGTTCTTTCGTATGCGTGAGGATCGAAGGAAACACTACGACGACGGGTTCCGGCGCGAGGCGCTGGCACTCATCAAGGCCGGAGCCGGCGGGAACGCGCTCGCCAGACGGCTTGCCATGCCGGCGTATACCGCGAGAAACTGGATCAGGCTGTACAGATCCAACGACGAGGCGGCGGCAGACGCTACGATTGGGAGACGAAGGTCGCCGCGGCGCGCGACCACGTCGAGAACGGCATGACCAAGACGGAGGCCATGGCCAGGCACGGGATCGCGAGCATCGTGGATTGGCAACGGTGTGTTGGACGGTTTCTTAGAGGACGAGTCCTTGTTCGGTGAATTCCTTCGGGCTCCGGTATCCGAGGGCGGACCGGTTCTATGGCGTCGATTTGGAAATTCGCGCACGCGGATCCATGTCGCTAAAGGTCACTGATCCAGTTCGATTCGTACGTAACTTTGTGCCCGCCACTACCGTGTCGTATTCATTCGATGATGAAGGGCCATGTAGGCAGATTCTGTCTGAATTCGTACAGTCGTTTATTGTGGCCATCAATTCGTTGTCCAATGAATATCGTATTTCGCAATTGCTCGGCAAGGCGAATGACATCGCAGCATGCGTGCGTGGCGATCGGGCCAATGCAGGTACGTGGAATGATCGTTTTGGCTTTGAAGTGTCCAGCGTGGGCATCGAAAGCATCGAGCTCACCGAGCAATCACGTCAACTCGTGCAGCAGTTCGCCTCGAATAGGATGAATGTTGCCGCATACGAGGGCGTTTCCCAGCAAGATGGCAATATGGCTGCCCAGCAGCGCATTGCGCAAGGCATCCAAGACAACGACTTTGGCGATGGCGGTATGTTGCTGGGCATGAATATGGCGCAAGCCATCAATCCTATGACCGCTGCCCCGGTTCAAGCGCCGGCGCCTACTCCGGCACCGGAAGCCGCTGCTCCCGCCTCTCACACGGCATCCATGTCTGTGGAAGAACAAGTCGAGGCGATGAAAAAATGAGGCTTCTGCTGTTTTCGTGGGTTAGAGGACGGGGACCGGCAATCGGATGGGTAGGCCGGAGCATCTGAGTTGATCATGGCGATGAGGTTGTCGACGTGGTGGAAGCCGTAGGCCATGCGTATGGTGACCTTGATCCTGTTGTTGAACGCCTCCAGTCGCGCGTTGGAGTGGCCGGGTCGGATGGTTCTGAGGATGTCGTCCCGGCGCCTGCGGATCTTCCTGCATAGTTCGACGATCTCGGGGATGCGCGAGTGGCTGGCCCAGTTGATCCATCGTTTGAGTTCCCCCTCGGCTTGGCCGGCGGGCTGGTGCAGGAGCGTGCGCAGGAGTTCCTTGAGCTGCCAGGAGCGGTAGAGCTGGCCCTTGGGATCCACGCCGGCGAGCGTGGCGAGGGCCGTGGATTGGCGCTCGGCCAAGTCGCCGGGGTTTCTGAGCACGGCGTATTTCAGGCCCTTCATCGCCTCCGCGGCCGTCTTATCCTTCGCTCGCCTGGCCTGGTTCCACAACCGTTTCCTGACCCGGTCCAGGCAGTCGGTCATCCAGGAGACGATGTGGAATGAGTCGGGCACGCGCTCCGCGTTCGGGCAGTATCCGGCGACGGACGAGTCGATCCACCTGGCGCCGTCGCCGGTGACGATCCTGATGGAGGCGCGCTGCTCCGGCGTCAATTCTTCGAAGAACAGGTCGAGGACCTGTTTGCCGTATCCGTCGTGCGCCCAAATCACCCGCTTGCGTTCGTGGTCGACGACGACGGTGATGTACGTGTGGCCCTTCCTGTGGCTAGTCTCGTCCACGCCGATCGCCGTGAGCCCGTCGAACATGCATGGCATGCCGGATTCCAGCCGGCCGGCGACCCGTCCGGCGATGTCGCCCGCGGTCCTCCACGCGACATGCAGGAAACCGCTCACGGTCTTCCTGTTGGCGACCGTCATCAGCCACGTGCATTCCATCTCGAAGTCGCGCGTGAACCGGATGCCCGGCTCCGCCCACGGAACCCGCGACACCACCACGCCATGCACACGGCATTCCACACGCGGAGCCGGACCCACGAGCTCGACCCGATAGCAGCCGAAGTCCTGGTGCCGCTAACGCCTTTCGCCGCCCCCGTCGTCGTATTTCGGGCATTTGCGCCCGCAGCGCGAGCAACGCAACGCGGCCTTCCTGCACCTGACGCGCGCCACCAGGACCGGAGCGTCGCGCAGCGGGGAATCGTCGATGGACACGTCCTCGACGACCATGCCCTTGACGTTGAGCAAACGTTTGAATATGTTCTTCATAAGGCGTTTTCTGTGGTTCTTTTTCTTGGTCGAAAAACAAACCTACAGGAAACGCCCCTCACACCCTCATAATCAACGGCTCAACGACGAGACGACACCCACGAAAACAACACAAGAGCCAGAAATGGTGACTCTGCATCTTGAAGAACTTCTTCCAATGTGTAATTCTTCAAAGCGGTTTCCACGGCGATGATCCGAGGGTAAATTAAAGATTTCAACGCCATATCAAAAGAATTCAATGATGAAATTTGCTCGAAGGACTGCAGACGAAGACGATTCTTTGCAATGCCAGCGAATCGGTACCCCTTATAGCCGTGGTAATACCCCAGGTTTTTCAATTCTCTTTTTTTGCAATTCACCAGAACATGCAATGCCGTTATCACACAGATGCTGCATAAGTTCATCCAGTGTTTTCATTGCACCCCTATTCGCCAAAGTCATAAGGGTTAATTGTAACTTGAAGTATGCCTTAGCAGTGTGGTGTCTGCCGGCTCATGGTGTTGGAAGAATCTTTTTCATTACGGTTATGGTTTTCGGACACTACCCGATTGCGACGCGATTATGACGGGATTACGACGCGATTCGGTTTCTGACGACGCGATTGCATCTTGCTTATTCCCCGGTTCCATACCTTGTTGGGTGTCTTGCTGCCAAGGAGCTTCATGGGGCATCGTTGATTTCCTTGGCGATTACGTTGAACTCATCCCGCATGAGCGTGAAGTATATGTGATTGGAATCTGCGTGCGTGCAAGTGCGTGAAAATGCGCGAGAAAAGTGCTCGAATCTGCTTTAACAGGCTGCTGCTTTTAATGCAGGCTCTATCTGTTGAAAGCCCGTCGCGCTCGCGAAGAAAACATGGCTCATGGTGAATGCGGATCGCCCGCATGTTATCCATCGAATAAATAAAGGAGCGAATACCCTGGGCGTTAAGCACAATGCGTCTTATCAGAGTGGAGAGAACATGGCTAAGAAAACCGACGAAGAGCTTTACGATGTGGCGATAAATATGATTGGAAGCGTTGCGAAGCTTCCGATTATCAGAGTTGATAGGGAAGCGTTTCTGCGGCAGCAATTCGCCGATTCGGAATATCTCGATGAGATTCTGGAGCATGGTCCACAGCATGTATATATGGTGGAGTCGTTGCGTAGGAAAGCGGATGGAGTGATTAAGAAGTCGACGAATCAGACCACTCTTGCCGCCTTGTGGCAGGAATTCCCGGTGGCCCTGCCGCCGTTGCCGCTGGAGGTGCCGATGTGGCCCAGTACTTTGGTTTCGCGATCAATCTGGCGCAGAAAATTGCCTATCTCTTCGGAGAGGATGATTTGTTCACCGACGAGTCGGAACTGAATGAAGGTGCCAAAGTCCGAGTCCTTGCGTATTTGGGTGTGATGCTCGGCGCGTCAGGTTCGGCGATGTTGGTAGGAAAGCTTGCCAGGGAAGTCGGCAAGAACATGGGCAAGAAGATCACGCAACAGGCTCTGACGAAAACGGCTTGGTATCCGTTGCCCAAGAAAATCGGTGCGATGGTCGGCAAACAGGTGGTGAAGGAGTCGGTTGGGAGGGCCGTTACTAAGGTTGTGCCAGTTGTCGGCGGCGCCATTTCCGGGGTGATAACCTATGCGACGTTCAAACCCATGGGTGGCCGATTGGCCGATGTGCTGGTACGCAATCTGAACGGTGAGTTCGATGAGACTGGCATGGAACTTCGCCCGGAATTCAAGAAAGCCAATACCGCAGATGCTGACACGGAAGTCACGATTCATGAGATCGAGATTAACGACTGAGAAGTGAGGGGCTGGGTGGCTGGCAGATAAATAATCTGCCAGCCACCCAGCCCCTCACCCATCTTCGTTATACGTTGATAGCCGCAAGATTATTCACCCTGCTTGAAGAATTCATTCCAGGACTTTTGATCTCGTCTAATCTTGATTAAATTTTTCTCATCGATTTTTTCGATCTGCGGTATGAGTTGAGGCTTCCAATTGCATAGAGTTTTGATAATCTGCTGATTTTCGTCAGTGTTTGGAAGAATGATGCACTTGCTATTAGGATCAGTGAATTTCAGATAGTTATCTCCGACTTTTTGGAAAAAATGTTTCATGTTTTTAACAATCTCATTTTCTGGTTGATCCTGGGCAGTCACATATTCAAGAGCATCGGCAAACATGACGATTGCCGATTTAGGCTCAAGCCCGGCATCAAAAAGGAACAGGGTATTGTCTAATCCATCGTCATATTCAGCAAGCTCCTGAAGTGTTTCTTTGTCGATGGGCTTTCTCTCTTTGATTAGGGCAGCTGATGCATTGAGGAGATTTAGCTCATCGGATCCTTCTGTATAGGAACGGAAATCGTCCATAATAATTCCTGCGAATCTCTTTAACCGCTGATCCGTAGCACACACGATGTGACACGCCTCATTGGGATGGAGCTTTACATCACCAAGATAGTCGCCGAATTTCTGCGATTCCTTGATCCAAGCTTCCCGCACGGGCCATGGCAGTCCATCTAGGGTCTTGAAGGATTCTGCCGTATCTGCAATGAAGCCACTCTTGAGAAGCTGAGCGTATATCTCAGGGCAATGTTCAAGCTCTTGTTTATCCGGCTCGATGGATGAGATGGGAATAGGACTGTCGAGTTCGAGTTCTTGGAGAAGTCGTATTTTCTTGGCGATATTCAAGATGGTGGGTGAAAGATTTAATATGCAGTCGGAAATGTATTCTTTATCAAGCTCTTTTCTTTCGGAGTCCTGCTCAAAAGAGTCATGTTTTTGAATCCATTCGACTAACGAGTGGTTTCCTTCGTCAAAGCCGCGGTTGAAGACAAACTGTAAGTTTATTGGAGTGAAACAAACCGCATCGTTTTCCATAAGTGTCGCGTAAACGTCAAAATGGTCAAAACGATCCTCAAAATGGTCAAAACGATCCTCAAAAAGGGGAAAACGAGCAGACGGCGAGCATTTATCTAGCAGTGTATGGATAAGTTTTTCTGCACTCTTTTCTTGCCCGGCCTGTTGACAAATATCGTCAAGGATGTGGAATAAGTCATCAGCGATATTCTGGCCGGACGGGCAATCCAATGTCTTTTCATTGTCTGTCAGAAGATCGAAATATTCCTCAAGATGTCCAAGCACATTCGCATACACTGTTCTGCTGATATGCATAATCATGTTGAGCGCAGGAAGTCTATTGCAGACGCTATATGAACCATCCTGATTATTATCTGATTGGCTTATGGTGTCCAACGCGGTTTCAAGATTACCTCTTGAAAATACGTATAGGTTCTGTTCCACGCATGGGTATCGCAATCCAGAATTTGAATCCTTATAACCCAGCTCGGAGAGGGAGTCTATTCTGACCTTTCCATCGTTGAGAATCTGGACTATAGGTTCAACGAATGCCGGAGCGATATTGGAATCCGTAAAGATTGAGATGCTTCGCCAATGGTTCTGAAGAAAATCGGCTAGGTTACCGTCTACGGTGTATTGGATTTCTCTTGATAGATGATGGAACGCCACATCAAGATGCTGGCAAAGCATGTCAGTGCCTGTTGTTCCTCGTTGAGCTAGGAAGCTAAGCAGGTTCTGGCTGTGGCTCGCCATCTTGACGAGCAATGGATTGGCATCATCGGCAAGACGGTCCAGATATGCTGAAACAAATTCAGCGGTCTCATTGCCCAACGGGGACAGCATCTCGATAATTTGGTCAGTATCTTGGTTGGTCTCCGAATCATCGCAGTGCGAAAGCATATAATGCAACAAATCAATGTTCAATACTCGATGTTGGTGGAATATTGCCTTATCTTTACGCCTAATCCGACGAAGGACATCTTCGGAGTCCTTATCGTCAAGTTTGAATTGATAGTCCGGATTATTGCCGTCAATATGATGAAGAATAAAGTTCAGCGCGTTCCTAGTTATACCTTCATCTGTATATATCGTGGAATAGAGCATATAGTCCTGACCGATCCATCCATGAGAGATAAGTCGGTATAGCAGGGATGTGTTTCCGCCTAGCAGGGCGTAAAAATCCTTGCCGAGAGATGTCTGTGATTCCTTGGTTTGTGACTCTTCAAATTGGAGGATAAAGGCCCAATCGCCAGAACGTAGGTCTTCGATCGTTTTTGATAAGTCGGCGTTTTTATCAAAAGAATTGTCTTTTGTGTTTCTTCCCATTGGCCGATATCAAGTGAGGTGTCTATGACTCTCTTTAACAGGCTGTATGGGATTAGCCGAGTTGTTCTTGCCCAACGAGAACCATACTCAACATAAACTTGATCTGTTTCTTCACATCCAGTCAGTTCTCTCCATGCCTGCGGTGTGGAAGCGTCTGATGCATTATTCGCATTGAGTCCTACTCTCAGTGAATCCTCGTTGTCTTCTGTAGTGTCTGCTATTAGGGCCATAAAATGGCAGAGCTTTGCTTTAAGTTCGAGTGCGCGTTTTTCAGCATTTGATTCATCTGTAAATCTGCTGATTTGATCTTCCAACTTGTGGTTTTGATCAATCAAATTAGATAGTTTCTGTTTTGCTAGCTCTCTAGCGTTATTATAAAAATAATCGAGTTTGCTCTTACCATCATGTATTTTTACTGAATCATCAAGATAACAGTTTTTATATATGATGAACGCAAGAAGATGTGATTCTTCGAGACCGAGTTTAGAGGTAAATCTTCCTTCTGGGGATTGAACAAATAGATGTTCCCTATAGACAATGAACTCATTGCGAATATTAATCCAGGTGCGTTTATCGGGAACTGCATCTGCAACGAGCTCAAGAAGGTTGATCATTTGAGGGTCATTCGCATCAAGAACATCTTCCAATGTTTCCGATGCAATTTGGCATGAATTGCTTGCCGAAACAAATGGCACCACTGGAATGATGAGGTCAAAGAACTTCGCGCGAGAGAAGGAATGAGCCAGAGATTCTTTATTGCTCACCTGTTCGGCAGCTGAAACATATTGATTGCTGAATATCGCATCATGAATAGCGTATACGAACTGTATAGGTGTACTGGACTGAGAATTCTTTTCTTTTACGGAATGAGAGGAGTGCGATTGTCGACTGTTTTTCTGGATTGTCGATTTTGTGCGTTGCAGCTTTGGATCATTATTGAGGATCTGATTTAATTCACGTAATGAATCAAAGATTTGAGCATCTTGAAAACGATCAAGATCTTCAAAAAATACAGTTCGGATTCCTGTCTTTTCAAAGATATATATGATCTCATCAAGATACTGATCGAAATAAGAGTCCGAGTTCTCTCCCAGGGTAATGCCTGCTGTTCCAACATCTATTTTGGCTAGATGGATGCGGGTGCCGAAATAATGGAATAGTGCGAACGTTGCTATTAGTAGCAGGCCGATTATGACGATTTCAGCAAGAATTTTGGTAATGCTTGTTGGGATTGGTAGCCAAGTCAAAAGTTCTTGAATACGATTATAAGGCCATTTATGGATATCAAGAATAAACAGTAAAAGTGTTCCGCAAGCAAGGGAGGAAAGTAGCTGCTTGCCTAGTCCGATTTCATTTATCCTATGGAAATGCGATGCCGGAATCTTTTCGGGGTCTGTTCCATATAGAAGTTGCTTAATGATCTCTTTTTGAATGAGATTGGTTATGGATGAAGGTTTGGAAGATTTTGGGGGAAGTGCCCCGGGTGCTTCTCTCGAAGCGGAATTACCTTCATTTGAGATGGAATTGACCTTCCTATCATCCTGCTTCTTAAGCTGTGCAGCCAAAGGCGCCAGTGAGATTGTCCTAGTCGTATGAGGGCGCTCTTTCTCAAGGTCTTTAACGACTTTCTCAAGAATGCTGCTTTTTCCGGAACCGTAGACACCTGATAGAGCTATGTTGTGTATCTTCGTATCCTCGCCCTGCAACGCCTTTTCAAGCCTCTTCACATAGGGTGAGTGGCTCGATTCATCATATTGGGGGTACAGCGGCTTGAGCTCTGCAGCCTTGCTTGTAGGGTCGGTCGTGTTCGTGGAGTTGTCTGTGGAGTCCGCCTTGCTCTTCTCGGTCATACTGAGTCAGTGTAGTACGGTGTAGCAGTTGTTTCCTGACAACAATTGTTGGAAGCACTGCTCCGAGTTAAGTATGAACAACATTTACGGGGAAAATACGAATATCCGTTCAATGCGGCGGTAAACTGGTATCCAGCCGTTTCGACGGAGATCAGAAGGGCGAAGAACGGGAGATTGATGCGCAAAAGCGTTGAACCGGCAGGGGTTCCGACATTGCCTGAAGTGGGCAGCATCGTTGAGGTACGTGGTGCGACCTGGGCCGTTACCGATGTGCGAGGGCAGGGGATCTCCCGCAGTCCTGCCGATGAGAGCCGTGGCAACCGGCAGCATGTCGTGTCTCTGCAGTCGCTTGAGGAAGACCGCATGGGTGAAGAGCTCTCGGTCATTTGGGAGTTGGAGGTAGGCCAGACCGTTCTTCCGGACCAGGGGCTTCCCGACATCATCAATGCCGATTCCTTCGATGATCCGAATCGTCTGGGTGCGTTTGTGGACGCGATGCGTTGGGGCGCGGTCACCAGCGCCGATGCGAAGAAATTTCAGGCACCGTTCCGTACGGGTGCGAATCTCGAGCCATATCAGCTCGAGCCGTTGCGCCGTGCACTTTCCGCTCCACGTACCAATCTGCTGTTGGCCGATGATGTTGGTCTGGGTAAGACCATCGAGGCCGGCATGGTGGTGGAGGAGCTGCTGCTGCGGCATCGTGCACGTACGGCGATCATCGTCTGCCCGCCCTCACTGTGCGTGAAATGGCGTGAGGAGCTGCTGGAGAAGTTCGGCTTGGATTTCGTTATCGTGAATTCCGAGACGTTGGCGGAATCCCGCCGTAAATATGGCCTGGGTGCGAACCCGTTCCGCTTATATCCCCGTGTGATCGTCTCGATGGCATGGGTCCCCTCGATCCGTGCGCAGCGATTGCTGGAGGAAGCTTATTCCGATACGGGTGGCATGAATTCCGCACGTCAGTACTCCTTCGACATTCTTGTTGTGGATGAGGCCCATCATGTCGCACCGGCCGCACCTGCATCATCGGGCAGGGTGCGCGGCTATGCGGTGGATTCGAAGCGTACGGAAACAATCCGTCGGCTTGCCGAACACTGCGAGCATCGACTGTTCCTGTCGGCGACCCCGCACAATGGCTACTCCGAATCGTTTACGGCTCTGCTTGAGATGGTCGATTCCCGCCGATTCACCAGAGGTGCCGCAATCGATGAGAAGGCTTTGGAGGAAGTCACCGTTCGGCGTTTGAAGACCAACATTGCCAGCCTGCATTTCAAGGAACGTCATATCGAGACCATTCCATTCACGCCGGGCGATGATGAGGAGCAGCATTACGCTATGCTCGTCAAGATTCTCGCCAAGACAGCCAAGGAACATAGCGATCGTGACCGGGCCTTGGGCGTTACGGCACTGCTGTTCAAGAAGCGCCTGCTGTCGAGTCCATGGGCATTTGCCAGAACGCTGTCCCGCTATCGCGATCTTTCCGAAGATGACGGATATGACTCCTGGATGGATGACGATTATTATTCCGAGGTCATGGGTTCAGGACAATCCGATGAGGAGGAGGGGCGCGAGGAACAGCCCGAGTTCGAGACGCTGGCGAAGGGCAGGAAGGATAATCCGCTTGCCGCTGCCGAGGAAGGCCAGCTGGACGAGCTTGAAGATTGGGCGGATCGCTTTGAGGGGCGCCCCAACTCGCGTCTTGAGGCGTTGATCGAATGGCTTGACTCGGTATGCCGCCCCGGTGGCGGGAACGTCTGGTCCGATGAGCGCGTGGTCGTGTTTACCGAATATGCGGATACTCTTGACTGGATCCAGCGGATCCTCGAATCACGCGGCTACACGAAAGATTGTCTTTCCGTGATCGATGGGCAAACCGACGCGGAGGAACGCGAATTGATCCGTGCACGGTTCAATGCCAATCCGAAGGACGAGCCGATTCGTGTGCTGCTGGCTACGGACGCCGCTGGTGAGGGGATCGATTTGCAAACGTATTGCCATCGTCTGGTGAATTTCGATGTGCCCTTCAATCCTTCGAGGCTTGAACAGCGCGTCGGCCGCATCGATCGTTACGGGCAGACCCAGACTCCTGAGATCTATTATTTCCGTCCGTCGCAGAAGGGCTCTTTGCTGGAAGGCAATCTTGAGTTCATGAACAGGCTCGCCCAGAAAGTGTCCGTTGAGGTCGAGGATCTCAAGACCGTTAATCCCCTGATCGATCGGGAGATATCCGACCATTTTCTTGGAGGTAACGGGAAGCCGCAGGTTCGTGCGGCAGATGAAATGGGACGGCAGGCGAACGAGATCATCAACAAGACGCTTGCGGGTAGCGTTGCATTGAATCGTCAGCTTACTGAGCTTGCCGATGAATACGAGACCAGCAAGCGGATGATGCACCTGACCGAGCAGGCGGAGAAGCGGGTCGTGGATGTCTCGCTTGATCTGACGAATCAGCCGCCTCTGATCACGACCGATGATCCCAAGGTCTATCGTCTCCCGGATCTCAATCCCGGGTGGCGCCCGATTGAGGATGGGCTGCGTACTGTCCTCGATCCCGATAGGGTTCGCCCGATCACATTCGATGCCGATGCGGCTCGTCACAACCCGGATGTGGCGTATATGCATCTCGGCAGCGCTCTGATGAGCAAGGCTTCGCGTACGTTACGCGGCAATCTGTACGGGCAGGAGTCGAAACTGCATCGTGTGACCGCGGTTGTCGTGCCCGGTCTTGATTCCACCTGTGCGGCGGCCATGTCCCGCCTTGTGCTGGTCGGCAGGGGAGGCCTGCGTGTGCATGAGGAGATGTTCGTGACCGGTTTGCGATTCCGTGCGCAGAATCTTGCCGAGGAAAAGGTGCAGACGCTGCTTGCGGATGCGCTGGATGCGTCCAAGACGCTTCAGCTGGCCGATCCGAAGATTCTGGAACGGCTTGAGCGTGAGTGGGATGCGAACAACGGCCGACTGCGTTCCCGTCTGGAGGATGCCATCGGCAAGCGTGCGGAAACACGCAAGCAGCTTGTCGAGTCGAATCTTGAAGAGCGCAGGGAATCCGATCTGGACAGGGCCAAGGGGATTTTCGAACAGTTCCGCGGGAACCTGCGGTATTCCCTGGCCGCCTTGCGCAGGCAGGACGAGGACGATGCGGTGCAGCTCTCCCTGTGGGAGGACGAGGAGCGGAAACAGCGTAAACGGGATATCCGCAAGATGGAGCAGCGTCTGGACGATCTCGATTCCGAGGAAAGCAGGGAACTCGACATGATCCGTCTGCGCTACAAGGATGTGAAGCCGTATGTATCCATTGCGGCATTGGTGTTTGCGGTCAGTGAGCAGGATGCGGAACAGTGGAGGGCCTAATGATGGTGAGGAATAGGCGGAGCAATCAACGCATGAGGAGCAGGTCCCCGGAGCAAATGCATCGGGAATGGCTTGAACTGGTGGACACGGATGGCCCGTTCCTCGCCGCTCCCGTATTGAAACGAGCATGGCCACAGGGAATGCCGCTTCTGAAGACTCTGGAGAACGGCCAGCAGCGTGCATCCGAGCTGAGGCAGGAAAAGGCCGCGTTCGAGGCCGCCTGGGATGAATGGCACAGGGTGAGAGTCGGCTCCGACGACGATAAGGCAGTGGCGGATGCGACACGGAAATACCGTGAGCAGGAGAACGCTTGGGTCTCATTCGTTGTGCACCGCTTGCTAGACTGGCGTGAGGATTATCGTTTGGCCGAGGACGATGCCGCCGAAGCTGCGGCATATGATGCGGAGTCGTCGAATGGCGCGATTCGGGTGAGCCCAAGCGGATTGCTGGAGCTGAACGGTACGGTGGGCGCCGTGGTGCTTGTGGTGGACCCGGTTGTGGAGAGCCTGACCGAGATCCCGGATGATGGATGGAATGCCAGCGCGATCGATCGTATGCAGAATATGCTGCGTGCGAAGCAGTCGGCATGCTCCATCGGCCTGGTGACGGATGGCCGTTGGTCAGTGCGCCGAAGGGCAAGTCGGCGGCATGGGGGCAATTCGATTCCCAGATGTGGATCGATACGCCGCAGGTGCTGAATGCGTTTGTTAACCTGTTGTCCATTCGTTCGTTGGTCACCGATGCGGAGGAGAACCGTCTTCCCGCGCTGTTCACCGAGTCGGTGACCGCTGCCGAGGATATCACCGAGGCGCTGGGCGGTCAGGTGCGTCAGGCGGTGGAGCTCATCGTCGCCGCGTTCAATGAGTCGTCTGCAAGGGCGCGGAATGTGGGGCGCCCTGATCCGCTGCCGGATGATGGTGAGAAGATCTATGAGGCCGCAGTCACTGTGATGATGCGTGTGGTGTTCCTCCTGTTCGCGCAGGAACGCGGCCTGCTGCCGCGTAGCGGTCTGTTCGAGAACGCGTATGGTCTCGCCGGCATGCTCGACATGCTTGATGAGCGGGCTCGTGATGAGGGCGAGGAAGCGATGGACGGCACCAGCATGGTCTGGCATCGGCTGCTCGCGACATCGCAGGCGCTCTACGGCGGCGTCAATTTTGAGGACATGCGTCTGCCCGCCTATGGAGGTTCGGTGTTCGACCCGCAGCGCGCCCCGTTCCTTGTAACGACCGATGAGCATGGGGAATTGACCGTGGTGGTTTCCGACCGTGTGATGCATCATGTGCTCAGATCCGTGCAGATCGCCGTGGTCGGGAGGGAATCCCGCCGCATCTCGTTCAGAGATATCGACGTGGAGCAGATCGGCTATATCTATGAGGGTCTGCTGGGCTACACCTGCTTGCGGAGCAAGGAAGTGGTCCTGGGTTTGGAAGGTGCGAAGAGCCAGGAGCCGGAGGTCCCACTCTCTGTGCTGGAGCAGATCGCCGCGGATAGTGCGGACGATGCCAGCGGGGCGAAACGCGCAAAGGGCATTGAGGAGTGGGTGAAGGCGAATGCTTCCGCGTCCAAGACGCCAAGCCGTTCGAAGATGGGCAAGTTGCTGACGGGATCGTCTCCAGAAGATGTGGAGCGTGCACTCCTGTCCGTCACCCATGACAAGGTCATGCAGGACAGGTTGTGCCCGTGGATGGGACTTATCCGCAGGGATCTTCGAGGTAAGCCTGTGGTGTTTCTCGCCGGTGATTTGTATGTGACGGAGACATCCTCAAGGAAGGATGCGGGCGCGCACTACACGCCTCGCGCCTTAGCCGAGGAGGTGGTGGTTCATGCACTTGAGCCGTTGATTTATCAGCCTGGCCCGTTGCAGACCAATGACCGTTCGCAATGGCGGCATATCTCGTCCACCGATTTGCTCAACCTGCATGTGGCCGATATCGCTTGCGGCTCGGGCGCGTTTCTGGTCGCTGCCGCAAGGTATCTGTCTGCAGAATTGGTCGAGGCGTGGCGCCTCGAGCACGCATTGCCCTATGACGGCACACCTGAGCAGACGCGCCTCAAGGCCATACGAATGGTCGTGGCCCGTTGCCTGTACGGCGTGGATATCAACGAGATGGCCGTGGAGATGTGCAAACTGTCGCTGTGGCTTGTCTCCCTGGATAAGAACCAACCGTTCAGCTTTGTGGACAACAAGATCCTCCATGGCAATTCACTGCTTGGCGTGACCAATCTGGCACAAGTCGAATATAAGCGTATCGACGCGAAGCCGCGCCAGCAGATACAGCTGTTCGAAATCAATGACCTTAATCAGACTGCAGGCGTTGTTGATGTATCTCCTGTGATTCGCCGTGTGCGGAACATCAGGGAGCAGCTGTCGTCGGAGATCAGCGCGGACGATCCGCAGCGCTCAGCATCGGCGAAGCATCGTCAGATGCACGAAATGGATGAGGCGCTGGCCCAGCTTCGCAAGATCGCGGACGGCGTCATCGCGGCAGGCCTTCGCGGTATCTGCGAATCCGGCAAGCGGATGGACGAGGAATACGATAACCTCGCCGTGTCTGTAGGCCTTGCCTTCCCGCCTGAAGGCAAGGGCGATTCCAGGATGCTCGATGAGATCATCGATTCCGGTCTGAAGCCCACCGTCCTGACTGACTACAAGCAGTGGAAGTGTGTGCACTGGCCATTGGAAATTCCGGAGGTCATGGAGAACGGTGGCTTCGATGCCATTATCGGCAATCCTCCATTCCTGGGCGGGCAGAAGCTCACCGGCACCATGGGCAAGAATGTACGCGAATGGTATATCAGCACGCTGGCTGACGGAAGCCGTGGCAGTGCCGATCTGTGCGCGTACTTTTATTTGAAGTCGTATTCCTTGATGAGAAAAGGCGCCATGCTAGGCTTGTTGGCCACCAATACGATCGCCCAAGGAGATACGCGAGAGGTCGGTCTCGATAGTATGACGGACAACGGCTTCACTATTGTCCGTTCGGTTCAATCCAAGCCATGGCCGGTGAGCAGTGCGAATCTGGAGTATGCCGCTGTATGGGGAGTGAAAGGCGCAGTGTCTGATGACGTTGCGAAGGATTGTGACGGCATGAAAGTTGCGCGTATCACGACTTTGCTTGAACCACAGGGAAGGGTAGATGGGCAGCCTATTGCTCTGAAAGAGAACAAGAACATTGCTTTCCAAGGATGTATCGTTCTTGGCAAGGGCTTCGTTATCTCGAAGGAGCAAGCTGCGGAATGGATTGAAGCCGATTCGAAGAACAAGGAAGTACTGTTCCCGTATCTGAATGGCGAGGATCTCAATTCGCGTCCGGATTGCTCAGCATCCAGATGGATTATTGATTTTGCCGCATTACCTATTTCTGATGCTGAACAGTATGAATTACCTTTCAATCACGTAAAAAAGACTGTTAAATTTGAAAGGGCAAATAATAAGCGTAAAGCGCGTAAAGAATACTGGTGGCAATATGCAGAAAAAGCCATGGGGATGCGTAAGGCTATTGCCTCTTTGCAGAAAGTCATCGTAATTGCACAGGTCAGCAAAACTCTGATGCCGCAATTCGTAGACAGCAAACAGGTGCTGGATGCGAAATTGATTGTTTTTGCTTCTGACGCTGCTGCTGATTTGGCCATTCTTTCTTCATCTATGCATAGAGACTGGGTTATCAAATATGGAACAAGTATGCGTCAGGACCCGACCTATGTGCCGTCAGCTGTTTTTGTTCCGTTCCCAAGGCCTCAGAATACTGATGCGCTTGCAGCAATCGGCAAAACGCTGGATGAGGAACGCCGTGAGATCATGATGCGTCGTCAGCTGGGTCTGACCAAGCTGTACAACCTCGTTAACGATCCGGACATCTCGGATTCGTCCGATAGAGATAGTGCCCGTTTGCGCGAGATCCACCGCCACCTGGATGAGACGGTGATGGCGGCATACGGGTGGTCCGATGTGCGGCTGAACCATGGCTTCTATGAATACCGGAAGATGATACGGTGGACGGTGTGCCCGGAGGCGCGCATCGAGATACTGGATCGTCTGCTGGAAGAGAACCACCGCCGTGCCAAGCTCGAAGCCGCCCAAGGAGGGGAACATGAGTGAACAGACAACCGAAACTGCCAATCCGGAGAGCAAGGTCTATGAATTGGGGTACCCGCTGGACAGGTCGTCCTACGCATGCCGGGAGAATCTTCAGGACATCCTTCGCCGTGAGATGATGGGACCGTCCAACGGCGAGAACGAAGTGCTTGAGGTATCGCCCAAGGCGAAGTACATTCTCGGACGCATCGCACCCACCAAGATCATGGACGCTGATGAGATCGCTCATCATGGCATGAGGGAAAATACCGATGCCGATCCGAACGAGGAACCGGACGAGGATCTGGATAACGACGCGGAGAGCTTCGATGATGAGCTGCATGATGCCCCGCAACGCCGTGGCCTGCTGATCCCATCCTCGATGGGCATGCGCTTCCAGATACCGGATGATCTTGAATCCTTCACCGTGCATTGCTCCTGGGGCAGGTATTCTCCGGCGGGAACCGGAAAACAGGATAAGCGAGGTAACGAAGTGCGTGTGTACCAGCGCACGCCTGTGGCACATTCGGTCAAGGTGCGGCTGTCCGATCTGGTCGATAACCGTACTACGATCAGGGTCGAGGACACCGTCGAGCTGTGCGTCGACCGTTACGATGACCCGGCACTGCACCGGTGCTTCATCGAGGTCGCCCTATGCAACGATACGGAATCGGAAAAGCCGATTCCGGTATCGAAATGGCTGTTCCAGACACAGCTGGATGTCGATGCCGACGGCAAGGCCGTATTCCTCCCTGTTCATGATTGGAATGAGGACCCCTCCTTCGAGAAGGAACAGGACTTCGAGCAGAAGAAGCTCCGTCTCCAATACCGCAATCGCTTGGAATTCGCGGTAGGCCGTACCTGTTCCGTGGATTGGACGGTATCTGCGGAGAACAGTCGTCGTGCGGTATCGGTGCGTACCACATGGCTTCCCACCGCGGATATTCCTCAGACCATCGCGCAGAACGTCGAGGGTGCGGAACTCGACATGACAGCCTTGGCCGCTATGAGCCCCGAAGAGCTTCGCAAGGCACTTACCCCCATTTCGGACGGGTACCGTTCATGGCTGGATGAACAGGAAGCATCCATTGCGGCACTGCCCGAACATCTGCGGAAAACCGCCAGAGGCACAGTGCAATTAGCGCGGATAGTGAGCAAGCAGCTGGCTGATGGCATCGATTTTCTGTGCTCCGACGAGGAGGCGTTGCGCTGCTTCCACTTTATGAACACCGTAATGGCCGAGCAGCGTGTCCATACGCAAGTCAATGCGTTGCGTGGTACGAACGGCGATCTTTCCCTGAAAGAAGCGGAGAGATGTGTGCTGTCCGGCAGCTACCCACACCATTGGCGTGTGTTCCAGCTGGCGTTCATCCTCATGCAGATTCACGCCCTGACCGACCCCGCTGTGGAAGTGCGTTCCGACGAAAGCACGAAGGCAAAGACACAGCTGCTGTTCTTCCCAACCGGCGGTGGCAAGACGGAGGCATATCTTGGTCTCGCCGCCTACACGTTCGCGATACGCCGCAGGCAGGGGATCGTCAAAAGCCCTGATGGCGATCTCAACGGCAACGAGGGCGTGGCAGTACTGATGCGCTACACGCTTCGACTGCTTACCTCTCAGCAGTTCCAGCGTGCGTCGACATTGATATGCGCCGCCGAACTGGAACGTAGGAAGAACCCCGAGTTATGGGGCGATGAGCCATTCCGCATCGGCCTGTGGGTCGGCACGAACGTGACGCCAAAGAAGGTCTCTGAGGCAGCGAGGGAAATCGAGCAGACCAGATTGCGTGCCAGCAACCGCAACCCCGATGTGCTGCAGATCGTTTCCTGCCCGTGGTGCGGAAAGCCTCTGGGCAGCGGGGATCTGGATGTGGACAAGGTCCGTGGCAGGGTATTCGTCCACTGCCCGGATATGCGGGGGGAGTGCCCCTTTGCGAAGGGAAGCGAAGTAACCGAAGGAATACCGGTGCTGACGACCGATGAGGAGATCTATCGGCTGGTGCCGTCGTTCGTGATCGCCACAGTGGACAAATTCGCGCGATTGGCTCGAGAGGGAGCGGCATCCGCATTGTTTGGCTATGTGGGTCGCAAATGCGACAGGCACGGATATGTGCCGAATCTCGATATCGAGGGGAACTCCGATTACGATGATTGCTCCATTAAGGACGATTCCGCTCATCCGGCGAAGAGGAACTGTCCAGCGGCGCATATTCACCCGGCCATGCGCTTGCGCCCGCCAGATCTGATCATTCAGGACGAGCTGCATCTGATCTCGGGTGCGTTGGGTACCACCGTCGGCCTGTTCGAATCCGCCATCGACGTGATGTGCACGTGGAAGGATCAGAATGGCCGTGACATCCGCCCGATGATCGTGGCATCGTCTGCGACCATGCGCAATGCCGCTGATCAGATCAGAAAGCTCTATGGGCGTGGCGTCACCGTATTCCCGCCGCAAGTGCTTGACGTTTCCGATACATTCTTCTCCAAGGAACAGCAATGCGATAAAGACACTCCTGGGCGCAGATATATAGGAATATCGACCACGGGCGTGAGGCTGAGCAATGCCGAGATCCAAACCGCCGAGACGCTGCTCAAGGGAGCCCAGCGATTGATGAACGACCCCAAGGGAGGGAACGCGGCCGACCCGTACATGACCTTGGTCGGATATTTCTCCACCATTAGGGAGCTCGCCGGCATGGCCCGTTTCATGCAGGACGATATCAGCACGCATGTCAGGCGTGGGCGTCTGGGCAGCCATCTTCCTCGTCGTTATGGGGCGCAATTCGGCGATTTGAACGTCGGTGAGCTCACGTCGCGTATTTCGTCGACGGACATCGTTACAACGCTTGACCACATGAACAATACGTTTGATGAGGACCATGATTCCCAGCAGGCCTGGCATCGCAATGCGGAATTGAGGAAGCAGGGAAAGCGGACTAATAATCGCAACGGCGCGGACATTCCCTTTGATGCCGTGCTCGCCACCTCCATGCTGCAGGTTGGCGTCGATGTATCAAGGCTGGGACTGATGATGATCGTCGGTCAGCCGAAGAATACCGCGGAATACATTCAGGCATCGTCCCGTGTGGGGCGTGATGCGAAGCGGCCGGGTCTTGTCGTGACCATCGGTAATTGGGCTCGTCCTCGAGATCTGGCGCATTTCGAGCAGTTCAAGGCCTACCATGATTCGTTCTATGCCCGGGTGGAACCACTGTCGGTGACGCCGTTCTCCGTCACTGCTCTGGAACACGGTGTGGAAGGCCTGCTGGTCAGCGCGGTGCGAGTCATGCAGGCGAACCAGAAGACGGGGCTTAACCCGGAGCGTAACGCTGGCCTGGCTGCACAGGAGCATGGCGTCCTGGATACAATCGTGACTCGGCTCATCGAGCGAATCTACATTGCCGGCGGAGATGATGCGGCCAAGGAAGCGGATAGTCGTCTGCGTAATCGTATGGATACTTGGGAAAGCCTCGCAAGGAGCGCCTCCGGTAATGGCCGCACTCTGGTGTATGAGCGTGCCCCCAAGGACGATTCCGATTACCAGTGTCTGATTCATTCCGCGGAGGAACTGGGGAATCGGGAGGCGCTGACCAGCAGGCGCTTCGTCATTGCCAATTCGATGCGTGAGGTGCAGCCAGAGATCAATATCCTGGTCTCACCTAATCCGGAAAAGCTTGGATTCACGGAGCCGGATGGGGCTCCGACCTGGCAATCCCAGCAAGCTACCAATACCGCAAAGCAGGAGACGGAACATGAGTGATACGAAAGCCTCGGAAGACGGAATGATCTATGATCCCCAGCTTGATGTAGACCCACTGGGCGATCAGGATGAGCTCGAAGAAAACAACACGGCGAAGAACTACGCCAAGGTCGGTTCATCCAGAGGATCGACGCTGATGTACACCTATGGGCCCGGATCGATTATGGATCTGCCGCATTTCACCGTTATGCTCATGGGCTTGAACGCCTGGGACAAGATATGGAAACGCCGACCCGGTATATCCAAGATTACGGCGCCACGCCTTTTGGAGAATGTGCAGCTCATGCTCGGCAACCAGGTCAAAGTGCTGCGCCCATTCCCGTGGCAGCCAAATCAGACCGGCGCATTCCGTGAAGGTGCCGATCTTGGTGTCCCCGCGCGCATGTTCCCGCAGTGGCTGCGCTGCACGGGATGCAACAAACTTGCTCCGGTCTCGGATTTCGTGAATGGCTACTCGAACACAAACCCCTACAGGCCCGATCAGGCGGAGTTCATGCATAAAGGATGCCATGGCAGTGGCAAGGGCGCTAAAAAATATGATCGTCCCTGCGTCCCCGCGCGCTACCTTCTGGTGTGCGAGGATGGGCATGTGGATGAATTCCCCTATGACTGGTGGGCCCATAATGGCGGGCATTGCCCGAATGCATCAAAGCCGCAGCTGAAGATGATCGAAAGCAGCGCCGGTGTTTCGGGGTCCTTCATTGAATGCGTAAGCTGTGGCGCAAAACGTTCCATGCTGGAGGCACAGAGTCTTGAGAATCGTTCCAAGCTGCCGCGCTGCCGCGGACGATTTGCGCATTTGGATTGCTTCCAGGAGAAGCCGTGCGACAAGCCTGTTCGATTGATACTCATCGGTGCCTCGAACCTGTGGTTCCCCGTGGTGCAAAGCATCATTGACATGCCTCGTCTGGATGAGAAGGCCATCATCCTAGACGAATACAACATGATCAAGACCGCGCTCGGTGATAACGACTGGATGTTGGAAGAAGATCTGGACGACAATCTGAAGAGCATTCGGAAAACGGTTCAGCGTAGCGCCAAGACCGATGATGAATTAAAGCAGAAAAGCGAAGTTGAGCTGCACAGCATCATCCTTCAAGGACAGCAAAGTGAAATGAACGAGGATGAACGGCAGCTGGCCCGCGAACAATGGGAACCCTCCGATTTGCTGGTCCCCGAATGGAAGTACTTGGTCAGGGATTTCCCAGACACCAAGCATGTCGATCGCAAGAGCGGTCTGACTGTACATGTGCAGCAGGTGCATGGCATCGTTGCCGATCTGGGAGTGAAGCGGATTCTTGCCGTCGACAAGCTGAAGAAGGTCAATGCCCTCATCGGATTCACCCGAGTCGATGATTTCGACCGGGTCAATGATCTCGGCTCCAGACTGGTCAGACTCAATCGCGATGGCAGACCCACGTGGGTTCCAGCTACCGAGGATTACGGCGAGGGCATTTTCATCCAATTCGACGAAGAACGAATTGAGAAGTGGGAAAATGCCGTGCTGGCTAATCCGTTGTGGGACAGCCATGTGATGGCGCATAGGCGTAATTTCCGCAATCGTCTGTCCGAAACGGCGGCGGTGGTCGATCCGGATACCCGTTTGCCGAAGCCGCGATACTGGCTCATGCACACGCTGTCCCATGCGCTTATCAAGCGTATGGCGATGTCGGCCGGATATGGCATCGCAAGCCTGAGCGAACGCATTTATGCATGGCAAGGTAGCGATGATCGTCCCGCCGCAGCCGGTGTTCTTATCGAGACCACGGCGTCGGGATCCGATGGCACTTTGGGCGGATTGGTCGATTTGAGCAATACGGACAAATTCGAGCAGATTATGACAAGCGCGTTGCAGGAGATGAAACGCTGCTCTTCCGATCCGGTGTGCGCGCGTCGAATCCCCAAGGATCCCGAGGACTTCCTGCATGGCGCGGCATGCCATTGCTGTTGCATGCTTTCCGAAACATCCTGTGAGAGGGCGAATCGTTTTCTGGACAGACGATTCCTGGTTCCGTTGCCAGGGCAGGACACCTCCTTGGCATTCTTCAAGGATTGAATATGGATAAGATCCAGACGGACGCGCTCATCGAATTGGGCGCGTCCATGACCGGCCTTGAAGCGAGCGACATAGCGAATTATCTAGAGGACGGATATCCTCTGGAGGAGGCTTTCTCCAACGTGCAGGAATTCCATCGGAAGCGGATTTGCGAATTGTTCGAGATAGCCGGATTCGGCGATGATGATGAGCAGCAGGTACAGGAGACCATTAAGGAGCTGAGAGGAATTCAAGGTGCCTATCGGGATCCGGAACAGACTACGGCAGTTTGGACGTCGCCGCATGGATTGGTCAGGGAGGGCGACCTGAACTCCTCACGAAGCCATATGATCGAGGCAGCCACGTCGTCGATCGTATGCTCCACCTTTAATTTTCAACGTTCCTCGGCATTGTGGGAATCGTTGAAGAAAGCGGCGACGCTTCCTGGAATGTCAGTCAAGATATACGTCGACACTTCGGCCAACAGCGCTGATGACACGACGCGGAAGGGGAAGGGGCCCACAAGCCCGACACCTGAGGAAATCGCGAAGGAGATAGTCGGAGCGAAGGTCTTTTGCACCGCGAAAAGTGACAAAGGTTACTATTACCGTAACCATGCCAAATTCATTTCAGTGGATCATCAGGATCTTCTTGTGACCAGTGCGAACTTCTCCTATAGTGCCGAAGAGCTCAACATCGAACTCGGTTTGCGTATTCATGATGAGGCATTGGCTGAATCCATCGAACGTCAGATGGCCAATATGGAATCGAGACTGTACAGGAGGGTAGGAGTCAGAGAAGAACCAGACGAATAGATGGACTATTGTTGTAGCCATCCGAAAAGAGGCCGCCATGAAATACGGAATGAGGACACCCAGCTGGAAGAAGAGCCTGTCCGCGCGCACGAAGGGGCTTGCCGCCCGTGCGGTCAAGCGTGCGCTGATTCCCGGTTACGGCAAGAAGGGCATGGGCTGGCTGCATCCCAAGCGCAAGCTGTACAACGCCATCTACAAGAAGACCACGTTCAGTCTGTTCGACCTGTTCAAGTAACCGGGGCTAAAGGGGGAAATCACACGTGTTCCAATCCAGACACGTACGAGTTCCGACTTTCATTAGACCTTCCTCAACAGAGCGCCGTTCCTACTGATACGTTTTCTGCCTTGCGGGAGATCCATGAATATTCAGCGGAGAACGGCCCGCGTTTCCATACGGCTGCTGAGATGTTTGATTCTCTGGGAATATGACAGGTCCCGCCATGGGCGGATTCTAGTGGTGGTTGCAACACCTGGTGTTTTTGGTGTTGTTGTCTTGGT
>OAVX01000131.1_pt1 | contig 71080 bp, 50 predicted proteins | sample 1476471 | NCBI WGS metagenome assembly OAVX01 (sample SAMEA2580114, study PRJEB22360) | human gut metagenome | biome: human gut; feature: human-associated habitat; material: faeces | place: Denmark | collected 2008/2010
CTCGGCCTCGACGAAGGCCTTGGGCTTGCGGCCGCGACGGTGCGGGCGAAGAGCGGGATCGACAACGGGAACCTCGTTGGCCTCGACAGGTGTTGCAGACTCAGAGGGCTGCGCACCCTCCCCTACTGCAGAACGAGTCAGAGCTTCACCGGACTCTTGAGCCGCCTGCCCAGCATCCTGCTGAGACTTGGCCGCACGACGACGCGTGCGCGGAGCCGGCTTCTCGGTCGGCTGCCCCGCGACAGGGGCCCCGATGGCCTCAGGCGCCTCGGAGACGACCGGCGCTGCAAGCTCGGTCAGCGCTGCGGCCTCGCGCTCGGCAGCACGGCGACGGGCGCGCACAACCTGAGCCTCGCTAATCTGCGCCAGCGCACGGGCCTGCGCGACCTCATCGGAAATGGGGGCCGAAGCATCGGCGGCAGCGGGCCGCTTCGCGCGCGTGGTGCGCGTCGTGCGACGCTTGGGCTTGGCAGCCTCCTCGCCGTCAGCGGCGGACTTAGGCGCACGGCGTGTACGCTTGGGCTTTACGGGCACGGCATCCTCTTCGGCGGTAGGGGCAACTCCCTCGCCAGCGGCAGGCGCGACCTTCTCAGCCGATGCGGGCGTAGGCGTCGAAGCGGCCTTGGAGGCCTCAGGATCCGAGGCCTGCACCGGCGCGGGATTCGCGACCTGGTCCGACGCAACCGGTGCAGCGGGAGCGGTTTGCGCCGTCGTTATTTCGTTTTCTTGCTGTTGATCAGACACAGTGTTTGCTCAACTTTCTTTTCAAGCCCTGTGATCACATGCTCCCTGCATATACCTTCAGGGCGGCTAAACAGTCTAGCTCCGTACAAAAACGACGGACATCATTGATCTGTATCGAAATGATTGCGTCACTTACGCAGGGTTAGTGTAGCACAACCGCAACCACCTGCAACTTAGTCATCGGGGACGTTCTTAAACGACTAGCCAAAAGGGACACTCTTTACAAAGCCACGGGCGGCGATGTCCCCCTCTCATAAGTTGCGGTGAAAGAGTTCCTGAAAAACCCGGCAGCCGCCCCAAACGGGAACTATTCCACCGCAACTTATATGGAGAGGTCAGCCGAGCCCCCAAAGATCCTAGTGACCACGAGGCACGAGAGCGGAATCGTCGGTCTCAGGATCGGCTCGCCACGAATCGCGCCTATCTACTACGTTTGACCCGTGACCCCTAACCATTCCCCCGATCTTCCTAAAATCGCAAGCCAGCTACCTGCAGTTTTAATATCGCACCTTGTGACATGCTTCGGGGCATGCGACTAAACGTAGTAGATAACCCCGATTCGTGGCGGACGGTTTCGCACCGCTCCCCCCCCGGACAAAAATGATCCGTTTTCCTCCGTCCCCAGGGGTCGTTTTCAAAACGATCGCGGATTACGGTGCAAGAACGGCGCAAGCCAACCATACCCCGCATTTTCAAGAAACTATAAAGCGTCTACCTGCGGTTTTATTTTTGCTGCTGTCGCTATGGTCGCCAGGCAGCGAGTCAGCCCCGTAAAGCGGTATAGATTCGTTTTTATAGCATTTTCCAACACGCCAAAAAGCCCCGCCAAACGCAAAAAGCCCGACCTCCGCATGGAGATCGGGCTTATAGGGTTCAGCAAAGCCGAACCTACACGGTCAAACGACCCGTAGATTACATCTGCTCGGGTGCGGAAACGCCAACAAGGGTAAGCACCAGGGCGAGCGTCACGCGGACGGCGTCGCAAGCGGCCAGACGGGCGCGCGAGAGCTCGGGGTCGACGGGACGGCCCTCGCTCGGCAGCACCTGGCAGGCAGCATAGAAGCTGTGGAAGTCGCCGGCGAGCTCCTCGGCAAAGTGCGTCAGACGGAACGGAGCGCGGTCGCGAGCGCAGCTGGCGATCAGGTCGGTGAGCTCGTTGAGCTTACGCGAAAGGGCGAGCTCGGTCGGGTCGGTCAACAGCGAGTAATCGACGTTCTCACCGATAGCCTTGGCGGCGACGGCCTTCATGCCCATCTCGTCAGCCTGCTCGGGCGTAACGTCGGCGGCACGACGCAGGATGGAGCACACGCGGGCGTGAGCGTACTGCACGTAGTACACCGGGTTGGAGTTGTCGCGCTTCTTAACGGCCTCGATGTCGAAGTCGACCATCTGGTTGGAGCTCTTGGAGATGAGCGTGTAGCGGGCGGCGTCAGAGCCGACCTCGTCGACGAGCTCCTGCAGGGTCACCATGGTGCCCTTGCGCTTGGACATACGGACGGGCTTGCCGTTGCGCAGCAGGTTGACGAGCTGGCCCAGCAGAACCTCGAACTTGCCGGGATAGCCAAGAGCGTCGCAGACGCAGCGGACGCGCTCGATGTAGCCGTGGTGGTCGGCGCCCCAGATGTCGATGACATGGTCGACGCGCTGGAACTTGTCCCAGTGATAGGCAACATCGGAGGCAAAGTAGGTGTACTCGCCGTCGGACTTGATCAGGACGCGGTCCTTGTCGTCGCCCAGGTCGGTGGAGCGGAACCACAGGGCGCCGTCCTTGGTGTAGAGATAGCCCATCTTGTCGAGCTTCTCAAAAGCGCGGTCGACGGCGGAGGTGCCGGCGGTCTCGCCCTCGGTGTCCTTCACATACAGCGAGCGCTCGGAGAACCAACGATCGAAGTCGCAGTTGACGGCGTGGCAGAGGTCGCGCATGTTGTCGACCATCTTCACGTAACCGCGCTCACGGAAGCTCTCCATGCGCTCCTGCGGATCGGCCTCGACCCACTTGTCGCCGTCGGTGCGCCAGAACTCAGCGGCCTCGTCGATGATGTAGTCGCCGCCGTAGGAGTCCTTGCCCAGAGTCTCGGCAAAGCTATCCTGATACGGATGGGTCTCGGGGTGCTCGTCGTTCTCGTCGGCGACAAAGGCATCGCGGTCGGCGATCAGAATCTTGTGAGCCTCATCGATGTCCACGCCCTGCTTGGCGATGATGTCGGCAAGCTGCATATAGCGCGTGCTGATGGAGTTGCCGAAGGTGTTCATCTGCGAGCCGTGGTCGTTGATGTAGAACTCACGCTGGATGTCGTAACCGGCGTGGTCCATAACACGGCAGAGGGAGTCGCCCAGCGCGGCCCAGCGGCCGTGGCCGATGTGCATGGGGCCGACGGGGTTGGCGGAAACGAACTCGACCTGGGTCTTCAGGCCGCCGCCGACGTTGGACTTAGCGAAGTCCATGCCCTTCTCGCGGGCCTCGCCGAAGATGGCGTTCTTGACGGCGACGGAGAGGTAGAAGTTGATGAAGCCAGGACCGGCGATCTCGACCTTCTCGATCGCGGGGTCCTCGGGCATATGGGCAACGATGGCCTCGGCGATCTTGCGAGGGGCGCAGTGGGCCAGCTTGGCGGACTTCAGGGCCATGGTGGAGGTCCACTCGCCATGAGAAGTGTCAGCCGGTCGCTCGATGGCGCAATCGTCAAGTTCAAATGCGGAAAGGTCGCCGGCCTCTTGGGCCGCAGCAAGCGCAGCGCGTACCAGCTCTTCAATCTTCTCGGGCATAGATCCTCCTTGTGTTAAAGCCCCCGAGCTCTTGGTCACTCGTAGGGCAAAAGCCAGAGTTTGTAGCACTCTATCACAAGCGACGCACACTGTCGCAGGGTAAAGCCAATCGAAATTGCATATGCACAAAAATGACTACCGCTCTTGCGCGGTGGTACAAAGTTGGCGGTTTGCCTGCAATTTATACACGTTCTGGAAATGCATAAATGCTTGAATAAGCCGTTCTATTTATCGAATACTCTTACCTATCAGAGTTGTGTGCTTTTCCTGCATAAAGTAAGGGTTTGCGCACGTCAGCGTGTTATTCTAGACATACGTAAATTCGTATAAGTTGGAGGTAGCATGTTCTCAATCGGTCAACACGTCATTCATCCGGGTCAGGGAGTCTGCACCGTCGTCGGTTTTAGGGACGACACGCCGCAGCCCATGCTGTTGCTCGAGACCAAGCAGGGACATGCGCAGACGATCCTCATGTACCCCGTGGCGCAGGCCGACCGTCTGCATGCCGCCATCTCCCAGCAAGATGCCGAGCACCTGCTGAGCCACTACAACGAGTTGGAGTGCGACACCTTTACCGAGCGCAACAGCTCGCTCGAGGAGACGCACTTTAAGCAGCAGCTTAAGCTGGGTGCGCCCGAGACGGTCCGCGTGGCAAAAACCATGATGCACCGTATTCGCCAGGCCGAGGAAGCAGATAAAAAGCCCAGCTCTTACTACATGCGCGTACTCAAGGAAGCCAAGCGCCGCTCCATCGAGGAGTTCGCCGTGGCCCTGGGCGTCACCGAGGAGGACGCCGAAGCCCGCCTAGCCCAAGCCGCTCTCAACTAACCCATCCGCACCAAAAACCACCACAAAGGGGACAGGCACCTTTGTGGTGGTTTTCTTGTTCTAGTAGTATTCATTCTTATCGATACCCACGAGCACAAGGAGTCCCTTATGGCAGAGCCGCTTACCGCCGGAATCACCCGCGACCGCGCGTTCGAACTGCTCAACGAGCACAACAAGGACCCGTTCCACATCACCCATGGCGAGACGGTCGAGGGCACTATGCGCTACTTTGCGCGCGAGTTCGACCCCGAGAACGAGGAGTTTTGGGGCATCGTCGGTCTGCTGCACGACCTGGATTGGGAGGAGCATGAGGACGACCCCATGAACCACACCATCTATGCTGCCGAGATCCTCGAAGGTGAGGGCGCCTCTCCCGAGCTTATCCGTGCCATCCAGACGCACACGTCCGATTTCAACTCTTCGCTGCCCAAGCCCGAGCTGCAGATGGAAAAGATCCTGTTTGCCTGCGATGAGCTCACCGGCCTGATCGGCGCCGCCGTCATCATGCGCCCGAGCAAGAGCGTCATGGACTTTACGACCAAGTCGCTCAAAAAGAAATTCAAGGACAAGCGCTTTGCCGCCGGCTGCTCGCGCGAAGTGATTTCGCAGGGTGCCGAGATGCTGGGCTGGGAGCTTCCCGAGCTCTTCGACCGCACCATCGCAGCCATGCAGTCCTTCGCCCCCGACCGCGACACCTTCCAGGCCTAACCGCTCACGCCACCTAAAACCACCACAAAGGTGCCTGTCCCCTTTGTGGTGGTTTTCGTTTATACGGAGTTTAGGGGCGGACCTGGCCGGTGCCGCGGAGCTTGTATTTGTAGGTGGTGAGGGCCTCGGCGGCAAAGGGGCCGCGGGCGTGGAGCTTTTGGGTCGAGATGCCGATCTCGGCACCCAGCCCAAACTCGCCGCCGTCAGTGAAGCGCGTGCTGGCGTTGGCATACACGGCCGAGGCATCGACCGCATCCAGGAAGCGCTCGCAGGCATCCTCGTCCTCGGCAACGATGGCTTCGGAGTGCATGGTGCCGTAGCGGTTGATGTGTGCAATGGCCTCGTCCTCGTTCGCCACGACCTTCACGCTCATCTCAAGCGCCAGGTACTCACGGCCCCAATCCTCCTCAGTCGCGGCAACATAGTCGTCGCCCTCGGCAAGCCCAGCGTCGGCGCATGCAGCGCACGTGGCCTCGTCGCCGTGAATCAGCACGCCGTGGTCGTGCAGCACGGCAACGACTGCGGGCAGGAAGCGATCAGCAACGGCACGGTCGACCAGCAGTGACTCGGCAGCATTGCACACGCCCACGCGTTGGGTCTTGGCATTGACGATAATGTTGAGCGCCTTGTCAAAGTCGGCGGATTCATGCACGTAGATATGGCAGTTGCCCGTGCCTGTCTCGATCACCGCCACAAGCGACTCGCGCACGCAGCGCTGAATCAGGCCCGCACCGCCACGCGGAATGAGCACGTCGACGATGCCGCGGAGCTTCATGAGCTCGCCGGTGGCCTCGCGGTCAGTGGACTCGATCATCGAGATAGCCTCGCGCGGGAAGCCCTGGGCCTCAAGCGCATCGGCCAGCAACTCGGCAATCATGGCGCACGAGTGATAGGCCAGCGAACCGCCGCGCAGAATGCAGGCGTTGCCGGTGCGGATGCAGATACCCGCGGCATCGGCCGTCACGTTGGGGCGCGCCTCGTACACCATGGCGACCAGGCCCAGCGGCACGCTCACGCGGGTCAGGTCCACGCCGCTTGCAAGCACGCGGTGGTCGAGCACGCGGCCGACAGGATCGGGCAGCTCGGCGAGCTTCTCCAGGCCGGCGGCCATGCCCTCAACGCGCTCGGGCGTCAGCAACAGGCGATCGAGGAGCCCCGCCGAGGTCCCCGCATCGCGCGCGGCGGACATATCGAGCTCGTTGGCGGCGACGATGGAGTCGGCGCCATCGCGCAGCGCCGCGGCCATGGCGCGCACGGCCTCCTGGCGCTGCTCGTCGCTCGCCGTGGCAAGCGAGGCCGAAGCGGCCTTGGCGGCAACGGCAAGATCGTGGACATACGTGGCTATATCGACCGACATGGGCGGCCCTTTCTCTTAGTAGTTTGCCCACCATGGTAGCCGATTTGCGCATGGCCTCGCCCGCGGCGGTAGAATTGGTCAACCCGAAACACCGCAACGAACGGAAGTACCGCATGGCCCTCATCACTTCGTACCACGTCCCCGGCCTCTATGTCGAGGACCACAGCATCGACGTCCCCCTTGACTGGCGCGGCCTGGAGCCGATGCTCCTGGCCGTCGGGCGGCCCACGCGCCGCCGCGCCAAGGGAGCCGCGATCGCCGGTGCGCCCGAGAGCGTCAAGCTCTTCTACCGCGTGGTTTGCGCGCCCGACCGCATCAACGACGATCTGCCGCTGCTCCTGTTTTTGCAGGGTGGCCCCGGTGGCGAGAGCCCGCGTCCGCTCTCGCCCACGAGCGACGGTTGGATTGAGGAAGCCGTCAAGCACTTCCGCGTGGTCCTTCCCGACCAGCGCGGCACCGGGCGCAGCAGCTGCGTAGACGGGCGTACGATCGCGGCTCTGGGCGAGCGCGCGACGGCGGCCGGCTCCGATGCCGCACGCTCGCAGGCGGACTTCCTCAAGCGCCACCTCGCCAGCTCCATCGTGCGCGATTTTGAGTACCTGCGCCTAGCGGGCTTTGGCGGTAAACCCTGGGTCACGCTCGGCCAGAGCTACGGCGGCTTTTTGACGCTGAGCTACCTGTCGCTCTTCCCCGAGGGCGTGGCGGCGAGCTTTACCTGCGGCGGCATTCCGCACGTGCCGGCGAGCGCCAGCGAGGTCTACGCGCACACCTTCCCGCGCATGGCAGCCAAGACGCAGCAGTATTATGACCGCTACCCCGCCGACGTTGAGCGAGTGGCAGCCCTGGCCGATGCGATCGAAAAGCAAAAACCCGTGCTACCCGACGGCTCGCCGATGACGGTGGAGCGCCTGCAGCTTATGGGCAGCGACTTTGGCATGAAGCCGAGCTTTGAGCGCATGCACTGGATTATCGATCATGCGTTTGTTGATGGCGACGGCACGCTGAGCTGCGGTGCCTCAGTATCCGATGGCTTTTTGATGCGCGCTTTCGAGCGCACCAACACGCGCACGAATCCTCTGTACTGGACGCTGCAAGAGTTCATCTACGCCGATGGCGACACCATGCCCATTCGCTGGGCCGCGGCAGAGGAAAAGGCACACCGCGCCGAGTTCGACACGCTCGCGCGCCCGCTCATGTTTACCGGCGAGGCCATGTTCCCGTGGATGTTCGAGCAGATGCCCGAACTTAAGCCCTTCAAGCCCGCGATGAACCTGCTGATGGAAGACACGAGCTGGGACAAGATTTACGACCCGCAGCGCCTAGCATGCAACGAGGTGCCACTCCAGGCCGCGGTGTATTTCGACGACATGTACGTCGATTCGGGTATGCAGCTCGACACGCTCAGCCGCGTGGGCAACTCGCATGCCTGGGTAACGAACGAGTTCGAGCACGACGGCCTGCACGGCAGTGTGGTATTCAAGCACCTCTTCGACGAAGCCCTCAACCGCGGAGACCTGCGCCGGATCTTCTAGCGAAGGAGTGTCCCCACCTGCCGGCACAATAGGAACGTCCCCAAGTGCCGAATACCCGAGCGCCGGATGACGCCCTTCGCCACGAAAGCGGCCATCTACTACGTTTCACCCGCATGGCCCAACCAGATGCCATAAATAGAGAAAACCGCAGGCGTTCTACCTGCGGTTTTCTTTTTGCAATTCTCGGCATGGTTACCGATAGCCTATCAAACGTAGTAGATGGGCCGTTTTCGTGGCGACCAGCTCGGACATATGCGCGGCGGGGCAAAGTTACCCTGGTAATTTCGCCCCACGTGCATTGCAGGTCGAAGGCGCCCGGCGTCGAGGCCTAAGCAAATACAATCAAGTTGTCCCTGTGAATCGCGGGCTTCTCGGCTAGGTTTGCGAGCAGGCGGTTGCTGGCGATCTGGTCCTGGCGGCGGCCGGCTGCAAGCTCCAGCACGTCCGAATCGGCCTCGGCGATACCGCGGGCGACGACCATACCGCTCGGATCGCACACATCGAGCACATCGCCCTCGGCAAACTCGCCATCGACCTGGCGAATACCCACCGCGAGCAAGGACGAGCCACGGCTGACCAGCGCCTTCGCGGCACCGTCGTCAACCGTTACCGAGCCATGTGCCTTGTCACCCAGTGCAATCCACAGCTTGCGCGGCGCAATATCCAGGCGCTCCGCCGGCGGATCGAACAGGGTTCCCACGCTCTCGCCACGGGCCAGGCGCACGAGCGCATCGGGCTCCTCGCCCGAGCAAATCACGCTCTGAATGCCGGCCGTCATCAAAATGCGGCTCGCGCGAATCTTGGTGATCATGCCGCCCGTACCCACCGAGGTCGAAGAATCACCCGCCGAGGCAATGATCTTGGCATCGATCTTATGCACGACCGGGACAAACTCGGCCATCGGATCCTCGTGCGGATTGGCGGTGTAGAGGCCGTCGATGTCCGAGAGCGTCACGCACAGGTCGGCGGAAACCAGGCAGCTCACGAGCGCCGCCAGCGTGTCGTTGTCGCCGAACTTAATCTCGTCGACGGTGACGGTGTCGTTTTCGTTGACGACCGGCACCACGCCCAGCTCCACCAGACGCAGCAGGGCGTCGCGCGCGTGCAGGTAGGACGTACGGCGCGCCGTGTCATGGCGCGTGAGCAGCACGAGCGAGGTGAGTAGGTCGCGCGCATGGAACTCCTCGTCGTAGGCCGACGAGATGATGCACTGGCCGGCCGAGGCGCAGGCCTGCAGGCTCGGCAGATCGCCAACCGGTTTGCGGTCGAAACCCAGAACGGGATAGCCACAGGCAATGGCGCCGGAGCTCACCACGACCAAGCGCCAGCCGAGCTTGCGCAGGGCCGCGGCCTGATCGGCCAGGCCACCGATAAACGCACGGTTGACCTTACCGTCGGCACCCACCACCGTGGACGAGCCGATCTTTACCACCATCGTTTTATAAGAAGTCGTCATACGTCAAACCAATCGAGTGTTGAGCAGTCGGGCGAGCCGGGGCACCCGGTGCGGGACGGACGAAAATGATCCGTTTTCCTCCGTCCCCTTCGGATTATTTTGCCCAGGGAAAGGCAGAAGCCGCGGCCATGTTCTTACGTACGAGCTCGTCGCGCACCTGGGCCAGGCCCTGCTCCATACCCACCACGTAGGTCTGCGGATACAGGAAGCGCTTGTAAGCGGCATCGAGATGATCGAGCGCCCAGGCACAACGCTCGCGCGCGTCCTCGATGCTCTCGCGCGGAGCAACCGCACTGCCGTCGCGCACGATCGGCACCAGCAGCTCACGATACTCGAGCTCGGACACATCGGTCACCAAGGCAGCGTCGTTTACCGCCACAAGGGTATTGCCGCGCGCGGTGCCCTCCCCTGCCAGATGGTCCACGTCATAGATCATGTCGCAGACCGGGCCGCCAAAGCCGTCGTAATAACGGCGCACGCGCTGCACGCCGGGGATCGTGCGCTTGTAGGGCTGCTCGGAAAGCTTCACCACCGGCGTCCACGGGTCCGCATCGCTCGCACGGCGGGCGGAAAGCTTGTACACGCCGCCCAGCGCCGGCTGATCGTAGCAGGTCGCGAGCTTGGTGCCCACGCCAAAGCTATCGATGGGCGCGCCCTGGTCGAGCAGCGACTGAATCGTGTACTCGTCAAGGTCGTTGGAGACCGAAATCCCCACATAGGGCAGGCCCTCGGCGTCAAAACGGCCGCGGACATACTTGGACAACTTAGCCAGGTCGCCCGAGTCGATGCGAATGGCCGACAGGCGCTCGCCCGCCGCCTCCATCTCCTTGGCAACCGTAATGGCATGCTCGCAGCCCTCGCGCACGTCGTAGGTGTCAATGAGCAGCGTGCAATTCTTGGGGCTCGACTTGGCAAAGGCACGGAAGGCCTCGAGCTCGGAGTCAAAGCTCATCACCCAGCTGTGCGCGTGTGTGCCAAAGACGGGAATGCCGTAGCGGCGCCCGGCAAGCACGTTGGACGTAGACGAGCAGCCGGCAACGTAGCTCGCGCGCGCAACGGCCAGGCCGCCATCGGGACCCTGTGCACGGCGCAGGCCAAACTCGGCGACGGGGCGACCATCGGCGGCCAGCACCACGCGCGCCGTCTTGGTGGCGACGAGTGTCTGGAAACCGACGATGTTGAGCAGCGCGGTCTCGAGCAGCTGACACTCCAGCGACGGGCCGGTGACGCGCACCATGGGCTCGCGCGGAAACACGAGCTCGCCCTCGGGCACGGCGTCGATATTCACGTGCGCACGGAAGTTGCGCAGGTAGTCGAGGAATGCAGGCTTAAACATCGCGCCGCCGGCCGGAGCCTGGAGCGAAGCGAGGTAGTCGATGTCCTCGGGCGTAAAGCGCAGGTTCTCGACAAGCTCGGGCAGCTCGGCGGTGCCGCACATGACGGCATACGCGCTGCCAAAGGGATGGTCGCGGTAAAACGCCGTAAAACAACCCTGCTCATTGGCCTTGCCGCTCTCCCACAGGCCCTGGGCCATAGTGAGCTCGTACAGATCGGTGAGCATTGCGATGTCGGTAGGATGCGAGATGTCGGTCAAAGCCATGGGGCGACCTTTCGGATGTGTTGTGCAGAGGTTGAGGGTTGGGTCAGGCGAACGTGCGGGCATGGAGCCCGGCGCGAACAGGTTAGTGCAGGCCCATGCTGCCCGTGATCGTGTAGACCATAAAGACGATAAACGCGATGAGGGCAAGCACGATGATGATTTTTTGAGCCGGAGCCATGCCGGGGATCTCGCCCTCGGCCGTAGGCTCCTTGGAGGTGACCATGCGCTGGGCAAAGGTCATCTCGTCACGGCTCGGTTTGGGCTCGACGGGCTTGGGGTGAGCGGCTTTTTTGGACTGAGGTTTGGGTGCGGCGGGCGTGGGCTTCGCGGCGGCGGGCTTGGGCGCAGGCGCGGGCTTGGGCGCGGGCGCAGGCTCGGATGCAACCTTCGCAGCGGCCTCCTCGGCCTTCTCACGCTCGGCACGCAGAGCGGCCAGCTCCTCACGCTCGCGGCGCGCCTCTTCCTGGGCCTCGCGACGAGCCTTCTCGGCGCGGAGCTCTTCCAACTCGGCGCGCTCCTCGGCAGACAGTGGTTGGGACTCAAGCTCGGCCATAGTACAGCCCTTTCTTTTTAAAAAAAGCCGCCGACACAATGTCAGCGGCTTATCAAATCCAAGGGTGGAGACGAAGGGAGTCGAACCCTCGGCCTCTGCCATGCGACGGCAGCGCTCTCCCAACTGAGCTACGTCCCCAAGACAAGTCGATATTTTACCTACGGCTCGCCAACTGTCAACGCCCAATACCCAGTCTTTTTGGGACGGGGCTGTTTTGGCTACTTTTCGAATGCCGGCTCGACCCCACCGGGAGTAGTCTTTTTGGGACGGGGCTGTTTTAGCTACCCAGGCAGATAGCGAAAACGATTTGGAAGATTAACGGCAGGGGTAGCTAAAACAGCCCCGTCCCAAAAAGACTACTCAAAAGCACTATTTTGCACTAGTAAGAACGCCGGTGGTGTCGAACGCCGGGGTGAAGCTCTCGTCCACTGCGCCGCCTTCTTGCCAGAACATCGTCGTAAAGCCAAGGTCGTCGGCATGGTCGAGCACCTGCTCGTACTCCTCGCGCGTCACGGCGCGTGCCAACTCGCCGCTCTGCTCGCGCATGAGCGCATTGGGCGTGTACTGGTTCATGACCGAAATCGGCACGTCACCCACCGTCTGCCACACCAGGTCCAGCACGCGGCACGAATCGTCCGCATGACCCGGCAGCACCAGGTGACGCACGATGATGCCGCGCTTCATGAGCCCGTCCTCGTCCACCAGCTCTCCCCCGCGGCGCTTAATCTCGCGCGCCATCTGAGCCAGGCCCGACGCGGCCACACGCGGGTAGTCCTGAATATGAGAGAGCGACTGCGCAAGCCCCGCATCGGCATATTTAAAGTCGGTAAGCCACACATCGACCAGATCGCCGAGCGCCGCCACGGCACTCGCCCGCTCATAGCCGCTCGTGTTGTAGACGATCGGGATGTCCAGCCCACGTGCCCGCGCTGCGGCAATCGCGGCCGGCAGCAGGTGAGCATAATGCGTCGCCGTCACCAGGTTGATGTTGTTGGCGCCCTGGTCCTGCAGCTCCAACATAATCTCGACCAAGCGCTGGGGCGTAATCTCAAGACCGAAATTGCCCGTCGAAATCTCGTGGTTTTGGCAGTAGACGCATTTGAGCGAACAGCCGCTAAAGAAAATCGTGCCCGAACCGGCCTCGCCCGAAATGGGCGGCTCCTCCCACATATGGAGCGCCGCGCGGGCCACCTTGAGCGTGTCGTCGGCACCGCATACGCCGCGCGCGCCCTCGTCGCGTGCCGCGCCGCAACGGCGTGGACACAAATGGCAGGCGGGCGAAAAAAGTTCGGTCAACGACGTCGGCATAAAAAACATGCTCCAAAACAACGATTCAGCAGCTCAAACGTAAAGACCCGGACCGCACAGACGGCTCCAAGCCCAAGGTGCCGTAATCGTCCGACACGATTTTTGTAATGTCAAGACTGGAATCAACAAAGTGCCGCTTTATGATGTAGGTATTCCGCCCCCCGCGGAGCAACTGGGTGAACCGTCGCGTTTATTTAGGGAGCCCACACAGTCGTACTTAGTACAGGTATCCTTCGTTGTTAAGGACGCTGGAACAGTCGATGAGGGCACCCACCTGTTTTAGGTGGGTTCATTTTCGTAACGTGGGGGGTGGTTTTCTTTTGCCGATTTTGCCAAAAATTGCCATCGCAGATCCCGTATGACACCCAACGGCACTTGGCAGAACCCCCGCCAACATCCCAATATCTGGTAAGCGCGTGATAATCGCACGGCGCAAACCCCCGCACCCCCTCGGTCGAGTATCATGGGTCAGCTATGCCCTTTTGCGCGTAGCGTCCTTTGACCTTTTCCTTCGACGCTTGGCGGTTTATCGATTCATGGCTTCCTCCACGAGCTTCATACCGTACCTTTGCGTGGCGGTCGCGGCTTTTATCACGACCTTCCTTGCGGTGCCCCTGGTCAAGCGCCTGGCAATCAAGCTCGACGCCGTCGACTATCCCTCAAAGCGCCGCATCAACACTAAACCCATCCCGCGCATGGGCGGCACGGCGGTCTTTTTGGGCCTCGTCGTCGCCTGCATTGTGCAGATCCTAGGCACCTGGTACCTGGGCTGGCCGCCCGTTTTGGTGCCTCATCCCCTCTTACACATCAGCTACCCCATACTGGCGCTTTCTTTTACCGTCATCTTTGCGACCGGCGCAATCGACGACGTCTACCAGCTCAAGCCCAAGCAAAAGCTGGCCGGTCAGGTCCTCGCCGCGCTCATCGCCTGCGTGGGCGGCCTGCGCATCGGCGTCATCGTCAACCCGTTTGCCCCTGGCGATATCATGCTTGGCTGGCTCGCCTACCCCATCACCGTGATCTACCTGGTGGCGTTCACCAACATCATCAACCTCATCGACGGCCTCGACGGCCTGGCCACGGGCATCTGCGGCATCGCGTCGTTCACCATGTTCACGATGGCCATGCTTTCGGGCCGTATCGACGCCGCTGCGCTCTCCATCGCGCTCTTTGGCTCGTGCGCAGCTTTTCTGCATTACAACTTCAACCCCGCAAGCATCTTTTTGGGTGACTCGGGGTCGCTGCTGTTGGGCTTCGCCTTGGGCTCCATCTCGCTGCTCAACGTGAGCCGCACCGCCGCGCTCACCTCGCTCATCATCCCGCTCATCGTGGCAGGCGTGCCCATCATCGACACGTTCAGCGCCATCGTGCGCCGCAAGCGCGCCCACATTAGCATCGGACAGGCCGACAAGGGCCACATCCACCACCGCCTGATCCAAGAGGGCTACAACCAAAAGCAGGCTGTACTGCTCATCTACGCCTGGTGCATCATGCTTTCGGCCGGCGCCGCCGCGATCAATCAGGTCGAGGTGCCCACGCGCGTGCTCATCTTTGTCGTGCTCGCCATTGGCTCGGCCGCCTTCGCCAAGCACCTGCACCTGTTTGAGCCCGTCTTGCGCCACCATTACAACAAGCGCACACACGAGGACGAGCTGGTAACCCCCGACGACCCCGCATTTAAACAGGAGGAGCAGGCAGCCGAGGAGCGCAAAGAGGAGCGCCACCACAGGCGCTAGGTTTTATTGCCGAGGAAGTGACTCTTTGCTGCTGGCCGCTCGCGACCGCGTCGCGACCGCCGCATAGCCCTCGCCCTACCAGCACCTCACCCACTTACGCCCCACCCCTTTCAATAAACGCGTTATCATCTTGACCAATACGCATACGTTAGGAGCAATCATGCCAAACGAGAACAGCTACGAAGTCGCGCTGCAAAAGAGCAACGCCATTCGCGAGGGCTTGGCAAAGACGCCCGAGAAGTTCACCATGCTCACCGGCGACCGCCCGACCGGACGCTTGCACCTGGGTCACTACTTCGGCACCCTCAAGGGCCGCGTTGAGCTGCAGAACATGGGCGCCAAGACCAACGTGCTCATCGCCGACTACCAGGTCATCACCGACCGCGACACCACCGAGCATATCCAGGACAACGTGTACAACATGGTCATGGACTACCTTGCCTGCGGCATCGACCCCGACAAGACCATGATCTACGCGCACTCCGCCGTGCCCGCCGCGAACCAGCTCATGCTGCCGTTCCTGTCGCTGGTGTCCGAGGCCGAGCTAGCGCGCAACCCCACGGTCAAGGCCGAGATGGAGGCCTCGGGCCACGAGCTTACCGGCCTTCTGCTCACCTACCCGGTGCACCAGGCCTGCGACATCCTGTTCTGCAAGGGCAACGTCGTGCCCGTCGGTCGCGACCAGCTGCCGCACATCGAGCTCACCCGCACCATCGCTCGCCGCTTCAACAACCGCTACGGCAAGGTATTTCCCGAGGTCGAAGCGCTACTGTCCGAGACCCCGCTGCTGCCCGGCCTTGACGGTCGCAAGATGAGCAAGAGCTACGGCAACGCCATCAATATCTCGATGACCGCCGAGGAGACGGCCAAGCGCATCAAGAAGAGCCAGACCGACTCCGAGCGCATGATCACGTTTGATCCCGAGAACCGCCCCGGTGTGTCCGGCCTGCTTTCGACCGCTGCCATCTGCACTGGTCGTTCCGAGGTCGAGATTGCCGAGGAGATTGGCATGGGCGGCTCTGGCCAGCTCAAGAAGTACGTGACCGAGGCCGTCAACGAGTACTTCGCCCCGATCCGTGAGCGTCGTCAGCGCTACGAGAACGATCTGGATTACGTCAAGGACGTGCTGCACGAGGGCAATCGCCGTGCCAACGAGATCGCCGAGCAGACCCTGGCCGAGGTTCAGGACGCCATGGGCATGGTGTACTAGGCAAAGCGCTTTCGCACAACATAGACGGTGAGATTAGATTTCTCCCCAAAACAGGAACAGGCCCGCTGGCAGTTAGTTGCCAGCGGGCCTGTTCCCGAAGTACACCGTTGAATCGCACAGAGGGGAGGAATGCGAATCAAACTCAACAGGGCAGGCTTTTTCATCGCCTATTGCCTGCTCCGTTGCTGAAACCAATATAGTTCACCGTGGTTTACTTTCTAGCGTCAATATGCGCCGCCATAGCTTCTCCATAAGTTAGCCCCGGTAAACCTACAACGGAAAACCACCACAAAGGGGACAGGCACCTTTGTGGTGGTTTTGGCCACGGCAGAGCCGCTAGAGCCCTGCTGGCCAGCAACAGGCGGCCAAGTCGACGTGCATGGGATCGGTAAACGTCACGCCCTCCCCCATTAAGAGCTCACGCTGAGCATCGGGACCGCCAAAAGCAAAACCCTCGCATATGCGCCCGTCAGCAAACACCACGCGGTGACAGGGAATCTCGCCGGGGCGCGGATTGCTGTGCAGGGCATACCCCACGTACCGCGCACTTCGTGGACGACCGGCAAGCAGCGCCACCTGACCATACGTGGCGACCATCCCCTCAGGGATCTGCTCGACTACCTCGTACACCCGCTCAAAAAAGCCCTCAGACGCCAACATACGCTCCTTTCAACCGAAACCAGCATAAACCACCACAAAGGTGCCTGTCCCCTTAGTGGTGGTTTTGACCGGATAGTTAGTTGGCGGGGCGGAAAAAGGCTACGGCTACGGCGCCGGGACCCACGTGGGTGCCGATGGTGGCGCCGATGGTATGGATGGGAAGCTCGCTTTCCGCATGGCCGGCCCACAGCGCCGCGCTGTCCTCGATGTACTTCTTGAGCACCGCGTCCGATAGGCCCGTATAGCCGAGCGCCAGCGGCATAGAGAAGTCGACGCCGCCCGCCTGCTCAACCTTCTGGTTCAACAGGTTTCGACCGTTCTTGGAACCGCGCGCCTTGCCCAGCTGCACGATGAGGCCGTCCTCGGCGGCCACGACCGGCTTCACGTTGAGCAGCGTGCCCACAGCGCCCGCCGCGGCAGACAAGCGGCCTCCGCGCACCAGGTACTCCAGCGTCTCGAGCAGGCCGATAACCACCACACGGTCGCGCACGGCCTCGACCGCCGCCGCGATCTGGGCCGCACTACGGCCATCGTCCACCAGGCGCAGGGCATATTCGACCAGGACACGCTCGCCCAGGGTAACGTTATTGCTGTCCACCACATACACGTCGCCGCCCGGCGCCTCGGCAAGTGCGGTACGGGCACTCTGATTGGTGCCCGAAAGCTTGGCGCCCACGGTAATAATCACTGCCTCGTCGCCGGCCTCACGTGTCTCGGCAATCGCCTGCGAAAACGCGTACGGGTTGACCTGGCCGGTCTTGGGCAGATCATCGCGCTCCACCAGCATCTCGTAAAAGCGCTGGTGATCGATGTCGACGCCATCCATGTACACATCGGTGCCAAAGGTAACGGATAGCGGCAGAACACGCAGAGCGGGGTGCTCAGCCGGCGTCATATCGCTCGCGGAATCGGTAATAATACGGACGGACATAACAAATCCTTTCTTGCGCAGGTCCCGCGCGGGGAATTTAGACAGCAATGCCCCGGCACGGTATACGCGCTCAAACGGGACGATGCAATTGTTAATTGGAAACAAATGCCTTGGCGGCCTTAGATCTCGCGCAGGGTGTTGAGAATCGTACGCAGCGACGCGTACATCTGCTTGCGCTGCTCCACGCCCATGGCCTTACCGGTGGTGTCGAGCACTTCGCGAATGATGCGATCGGCCTCGCTCATGCTCTCGCCGCCCAGGGCAGTCAGGCGCACCGGGGCACGGTACTTGACGGCCACATCACCCGAATCATCGACCTCGACGTAGCCGCCCTCCTCCAGATGTGCCAGCGTGCGCGAAACGGCGGCACGGGTAACGCCGGCCATGCGGGCGAGGTCGGCGCCAGTCAGGCCGTCCTTGCTGCGCTCAAGATAGTACAGGCACATGACGTCGGAGCCCTTAAGGCCGAGCCTTGCGCCCTCGGACGTCTTGATACGCTGAATCTCCTTGTAGAGGCCGCTGATCAGTCCGACAAAGTCCTCAAAACGTGTCTCGTCGTTCTGCTGCATGGGAGACGACCGCCTTTCGCTTGCATGATGCTAACGGCTAAACATCTTAGCCGCATGTGCGAACCCCCATACCCAAATATCCCAATTGTTAACCCATCAACATAAAAACCACCACAAAGGGGACAGGCACCTTTGTGGTGGTTTGGGACATCAATAGGTTCTAGGCGCCGCTACAGCTCCACGCAGGGATTGTCGCGGGTTACAAGCGTCTTAACGACGAACGTCGCTCCCAGATAGCGCTCGAGCAGCTCGGCCAAGCGATCGATCGCGGCCTGGCAATCCCCCATCCGCTCGGGCTCCACGCACTCAATCGCCAGAAATGCGTCCGCCGAATCGTCGGACAGCGCCGTGCGAACGCCATCGCGCCAGTTCCAGCAACGGCACACGGCGCCCGCATCATCGATATAGGCAAGTTCACCGGACAGCGTCGGATCATCTGCCTCCTCGCCAAGTGGCAAGAACGCATCGCCGCCGTCGGTCACCGCCAGGCGCAGATTGCCCTCAATAGCATGCAAATCTTCGCCGCCAACGGGCAACGCATAAGTCAACGAAATCGTGTTGTAGATATCCACCGCCGGCGTAATGTGGCCGACCGGCTTGCCTTTGAGCACGCGCTTGAGCAGGTTCTCAACTGAGCAACGCGCGCCCTTCTTGGTCTTGAACAGGCGATACGCCTCGCGCCATGCCTTGACCGGCGCGTTTTCGCTGATGGTATCGCTTGTCAGGTGGCGCTCCGCATCGATGTTGGCGCGGTCAAGCAGCGCGGCGATCGCATCCACGTCCTCCTGGGGAATCTGCGCCGCGGGCTTCATGCCCTTTACGACCACGACGCCGATCGCCGCCTGTGGAAACAGCTCCCAAAATGAATCCTCGGCAATAAAGCTCTTCATATGCTCTCCCTTCATAGCGTGCGCCCGAGCGGGGGCGTCTAAGCAAAAAGCGCCCTCACAGCGGCCACCTTCAAAGTCCTACGGTGCCGCCACAAGAGCGCTTACGCTGCCCCCATCCGGAGAAGGGGGCGATATGTCAGGCGTATTGTAACCTGAGTCATCCGCCCAAGCAAAACCACCACAAAGGTGCCTGTCCCCTTTGTGGTGGTTTTGGGTCTGAGGCGACTAGTGGCGGAGTCCCAGCAGGCCGCGGCCGCGATGACGGGCCTCGACGGGCACCTGGGCGTGCGGGCCAGCAGCCTTGACGGACTCGGGCAAGTGCGAGTACTTCTTCTCGAAGTTCTCCTCGAACATCACCGCCAGGTTGTGCGCTGCCTCGTCGTAGCGCGCGGTGCTCTGCCAGTACTGGCGCGGTACCAGGATGCCGTCCGGCACACCGTGACACGTGGTGGGAATGTCAACGTTAAAAATGTCGTCGTGCACAAACTCGCTGTCCTCGATGGTACCGTCGAGGGCGCGAGCGACCAGTGAGCGCGTATAGGCAAGCTCGATGCGATGACCCACGCCGTAGCCGCCGCCAATCCAGCCGGTGTTGACCAGGTAGACGCGCGTGCGGCCGTCGGCGATGCGCTCGCCGAGCATCTTAGCGTAGACCATAGGGTCGAGCGGCATAAACGGCTCGCCAAACAGCGAGGAGAACGTGGGCGTGGGCTCGGTGACGCCGACCTCGGTGCCGGGGATCTTGGCGGTGAAGCCCGTCACAAAGTGGTACATGGCGGCATCGGCCGTCAGGCGTGAGATGGGCGGCAACACGCCAAAGGCGTCGCAGGTCAAAAACAGCACGACGCTCGGGGTGGTGCCCATGCCCTTGGTCCACGCGTTGGGAATATGCTCGACGGGGTATGCCACGCGCGTGTTGTGCGTGATCGAGACGTCGTCGTAGTTGGGCTTGCGATTCTCATCGAGTACCACGTTTTCGCAGATGGCGCCAAAGCGAACGGCGTTGAAGATCTCGGGCTCGTGGAACGCGTCCAGGCCCTCGCACTTGGCGTAGCAGCCGCCCTCGACGTTAAAGATGCCCATATCGGACCAGCCGTGCTCGTCGTCGCCGATCAGCAGGCGCGTGGGGTTGGCCGAAAGCGTTGTCTTGCCGGTGCCGGACAGGCCAAAGAACACCGCGGTCTCGTGCGTGACGGGATCCATGCTGGCCGAGCAATGCATGGGTAGTACGTCATCCTCGACGGGCAGCAGGTAATTCATGACGCTGAAGATGGACTTTTTGATCTCGCCGGAGTAGCCGGTGCCCGCGACCAGAATCACACGCTCCTGGAAATTGATGACCACCGCGGCGCTGGAGTTGAGGCCTTTGATGGCGGGGTCACACTGGTAACCTGGCGCGGCAAGGACGCAGAAGTCCGGCTCGCCGGTGCGTGCGATTTCGCGGGCAAGCGGGCGGGCGAGCATCTGCTTAATAAAGAGCGCCTGGCTGGCGCGCTCGCAGGCGACGAGCAGGCGACGTGTATGGTTGCGGTCGGCACCGGCCATACCGCGCGTGACGAATACGTCGCGCTCGTTGAGATAGTCGACGATGCCGGATTTGATGGCCTCGTAGCTCTCGACAGACAGCGGGCGGTTGACGGCACCCCAGGCAATCTTGTCGTGCACGTCGGGCGTATCGACGATAAAGCGGTCGTTGGGCGAACGTCCGGTACGCTCCCCCGTCTCGATCACCAGTGCGCCGTTGGAGGCCATACGGCCCTCTTCGCGGCGAATCGCATGCTCGACGAGCTCGGCTACCGGCAGGTCGACCAGCAGGCGAGGCTGGTTCTCGGCGGGGTCTTCGACCAGCGTAAGACCAAAGTTAGACAGAACTTCTGCAGGGGTAACACCAGACATGGGGCCTCCTTTAAAAGCGCGACACGTGGACGCGGCGCGCACTTTACTCACGTAAAGCCCGTTGTACCCGATATGCAAAAACGTTTTTGCGGCAACGGCGAAGCGCCCGCTCAACGGTCAAAAATCGCACGCAAGCGGCCTAGTCATTGGGGACGTTCTTAAACGGCTAGTCGCTTGGGACACTCTTGAACAGGCAACAGCCAGGGAGTGTCCCCAGATGCCGGCACATAAGGAACGTCCCCAAGTGCCGACTACAGCGGCAGGCCTTGGCCGAGCATGGCGACGGCGCTCATGAGGACCAGCATGCCAGCGGCGTAGGGCAGCACTGCGCCCAGGAGCTCGGCGTCCTTGCCGCGCACGTGCACGGCGGCAAGACCAATGGCGAGCGTCTGCGGCGAGATCATCTTGCCGGCGGCGACACCCAGGGCGTTCAGCGCGACCATCCAGTAGTCACTCACGCCCAGCGCCGTAGCCGCCTGGCTCTGGATGGGACCAAACAGCATGCCCGACGACGTGCCCGAACCAGTCACGAACGCACCAACCGCGCCGATCCACGGAGCCAGAATCGGATACAGCCCACCGGCGACTGCAATGCAAAACGCGCTGATCGAAGAGATCATGCCGGCATAGCCCATCACCTTGGCGCAGCCCAGCACCGAAAGCATCGTGATTACCGTCGGCATCATCTGCTTCACCGTCGCGGCCAGCACCTCGCCCATCAGACGTGGCGATGCGCCCTGAATCGCGCCGCCCACAAACGCAGCCAGGAAAATCCAAACACCCGGCGTGTTGATCCACGAAAACGTAAGCGTACCGGGGTTCTCGCCGCAATACACCTGTACATGACTCGCAAACGGCGCGAGCGCGGCGTGCACGACGGGCACCAGGTTGGAGGTACCCAACAGCAGCACAAAGATCAGGATGAAGCACGACCAGGCAGAAAGCGCCGACTTAACGGTGAGCTGTTCGCCGGCCTCGATATTCATATGGAAGCGCGCATCCAAATGCCCCGACTTCTCGGCACGCATGGCAAGCGCGGCAGTCAGTGCAAGCGACACGATGGAGCCCACGACGGCGGCCAGCTCGGGACCCACAAACATGGCAACGACCAGGGCCGCGCCCACAAAGGACACACCGGAAAGCAGTGCCACGCCGGCAACGCCGTGCAGACGCTCGCTCACGCTCGCAACGTTACCTTGGTCATCGGCAACACGACCCGCAACCAGCACGATAAGCAGCGGCATCACCAAAAAGAACGGTGCCAGCTGCACCAGCTGAACGGTCGCCAGGTGCAGGGAATCAAGACCCACCAGGTCGGCAACGGACACTGTGGGGATGCCGATGGAGCCGTAGGGCGTGGGCACGCCGTTGGCCAGCAGGCAGATCAGCACGGCAGGCACTGCCTCAAAACCAAGGCCCGCGAGCATGCCGGCGGGAATGGCAACGGCAGTGCCAAAGCCGGCCATGCCCTCCATAAAGCCGCCGAAACACCAGGCCACGAGCAGCGCCAACAGACGGCGGTCGCTGCTGATGGAGGTGATCATACTGCCGATCACGTCCATGGCGCCCGTACGCACGCACAGGTTATACGTGAACACCGCCGCGATAATCACGAGCACGATGGGCCACAGGGCCATCAAAAAGCCCTCGAGCGAGGCCGTGGCTATCTGCGCCGCCGGCAAATGCCACCACGCAAAGGCGAGCGCGCACGAAAGAACAAACGAACCGATGGCGGCCTTCCAAGCCGGCCATTTAAAGCACAGCAGCATCACAACGAGCCAGATGATCGGCACAAGAGCCAGCAAAAACGCGGCGACATCCATGGGTGAATACTCCTTGGTACCGCGCAAGCGGCATCGGGGGGGGTCACAAAACTTCAACAGGATACCGCACGTTTACCGACAAATTACAGCCGCCCGCCGAAATTATTGAACAACCTGTTCAAAAATACGAATGGACACCACCGCGACTATACTAGAGCGCAGTAAGAGAAAGGAACCGTCTTGAGTATCACGCCCCTCGATAGCATCCGCCGCGCCATCGCCCGCCACAATGGCGTCGCCGACCCCACCGTATTGGGCGGGGCGCACGGACAGGGCGGACGCATCGAGAACGGCCTGTTCCCCGCCTCCCACACTGCCGAAGAGCTCGCGCGCATCCAAGAGCTAAGCCAGCGTAACGCCGGCGGCCCCGGCAGCAGCCAGGCCACACGCCGTCGCCGCGAGCGCGATCGCCAGCCCGGCCCCATCCACCGCATGGTCAATGCCTGGTGGAACCGCCTGCTCGGAGCCGTCTACGGCGGCGGCTTCTCCACGCAAGAAGCCGAGTACGAAGATCACGCCACCCGTCGCGACTACCTTTGGAATACCTTGGGCACCGCCGTATGGGGCTTGGCGTTTCCGCTGCTCACCATTGTGTCGACGCAGCTCGTGGGCGCCGAGGAGGCCGGCAAGTTCTCCATCGCCTTTGTCACCGGCACGCTCATCATGATCGCGTGCAACTACGGCGTGCGCAACTTTCAGGTCTCGGACATCGACGAAAAAACCTCCTTTGCCTCCTACCAGCTCAACCGCTGGCTCTGCGGAGCGCTCGCGCTGGCATGCGGCCTGGTATACAGCAGCGCCCGCGGCTACGATGCGCAGATGGCCACGATCGGCCTGGGCGTCTACCTCTATAAGGTGATCGACGGCATCGCCGACGTGTACGAGGGCCGCCTGCAGCAGGCCGACAAGCTCTATTTGGCCGGCATGAGCCAAACGCTGCGTTCCGCCGGCGTCATCGCGGTCTTTAGCGTGGCGTTGTTCCTCACGCGCAGCATGCCCATCGCGGCCATGGCCATGGGCATCGCCGCGATTGCCTCGCTCGTGCTGGTCACCGCCCCGCTCGCCCTGCTCGAGACCGAAAAATCACGCCGCATGAGCCTGCGCGAGGCTGGCCACCTGTTTATCCAGTGCGCCCCGCTCTTTGGCGCGCTGTTCCTGTTTAACCTCATCGAGAGCATGCCTAAGTTCGTGATGGAAGGCGCGCTGGCCTACAAGTATCAGCTGTACTTTAATGCACTGTTCTTTCCTGCGCAGGCCATTTTGTTGAGCATTGGATTTATCTATAAACCGCAGCTCCTGCGTCTATCGAGCATTTGGGCGAATCCGCGCAAGCGTCGCCGCTTTGACCTGATTATTGTTGCCGTTATGGCACTGATCGTGGTCATTACCGGAGCGTGCGCCGCATTTATGGCAGGCCCCGGCATTCCCCTCATGAGCTTTATGTACGGCCTCAACTTTGAGCGCTATCGAACGCTTGCACTGCTAATGGTTGTCGCCGGCGGCGTCACCGCTGCCATCGACTTTATCTACGCCATCATCACGGTGTTGCGCCACGCCGGCGACGTCACCAAGATCTACCTGATCTGCTTCGCCGTAAGCGTGGTGCTGCCGGTGATCCTGATTAAGCTGCTGGGTCTGATGGGCGCTGTGGTGAGCTACCTAGCCATCATGGCCCTACTCCTGGTGCTACTGATTATCGAGTACGCCCACATCCGCCAACGCATCGAACGCGACCGCAACCCATACGGCGCCTAATTAGCTGCCCCCGGTACCGGAATTTGCGATGGAATCACCCCGGCTGGGGCCTCGTTGCGGACGATTTGCGACACGCAGAACTAAGTGAGTAGACTTTTGCCGAATCTCTGACCACACCGGCAAAACACAAGTCAATGACCTGCGGTTTTGTTGAGGCAAATTTGCCGGCTGCTCGGCATTTCCAAAAAAGCCTACTCACTTAGCCAGCGGGCAGCCAAATGATTATTAAATCCCCGTCCCAGAAAAATCATTTGATGGGCAGAAGGGTAAAAGCAGTCAAAAAAGCCCCGTCCCAAATTAGCTACCCTGTGCGCCGATTATTCACCGGGCAGAATGCTTGCGTAGAACTCGGCTCCGTCGTCCAGGCGCAGGATCCCGACGCGGCCGAACTCCGACCCGGTGGCGGCGGCGCAGTCGATGTCGATGCGGTCGGGCACGCCGGCGGTGTCCTCGCCGCCCAGGCGCACAATCCGCCCGCGGCCCGACTCCTCATCGAGCCCCGCCAGGCCGCCCACCTCGCAATAGCGCCCAAGCGACACCGTGGGCGTGTGGCCGCTCACCACGACCGGACCCTTGCCCTCGGAAGAAAGCAGCCCCGTCGGCGCATCCCAGTAGCCGTGACGAATCCACAGCAAGTCATCGGACGACTGCACCGCAAGCATCTGCTGCAGTAGCTCGCGATCGGCATCCACCGCCCCCGCGCCATCGGCACAATCAACCCCATGCTCAAGCAAAAAAGCCCGCGCCGCCTCGGTCTGGATGCCGGCGTGCACCAGCAGATACGAACGCTCGTCAGTCTCGGCCACCGCATAGAGCGGCAGCGTCGCCATCCAACGCACGAGCTCCTCGTACGCCTCAAATTCCATATCGTTGAGCTGCTGACGGGTAGTCCAACCGCCGTTGATATCCCAGGTCTCGGCATCGAGCGGATCCTGGCCAATGATGGCATCGAGCATGATCTGCTCGTGATTGCCCTTGAGCACGCGAGCGTTGGGTAGCGAGCGCACGAGCTTAATAACGCCAACCGGATCGGGTCCGCGATCAATCATGTCGCCCAGCACGTACAGGGTATCGTCGGAGGCCAGCGAGATCTTGGACAGGGCCTCGTCAAGCGCGCGCACGTGCCCGTGAGCATCGGATGTCACATAGATCGCCATGGAACGCCTTTCCCTGTATTACGGCCGAAGCCCAATGCCACGGCTAAAACTTCAAGTTGAACTTAAACGTTATCCATTGTACTCCGTTGCAATAAAGCTGGAAAGGGTTGCATACCGTCAACGGTCGCCAGCGCGCGCCTGTCAACCCACGCCGCCCACGCCAGGCCGTCTGGCCCAGCGCCCCGACCAGCGACGCTCGCGTCGCAGCCTCGTGTCGAAAATACGCACGCCCGCAATCCAGACCCATAAACCCACCACCTTTGGGTACAAATAACCGCAGACAACTGACCGTGCCACGCCAACCACCCAGGAGCGGACACCATCCATGAACCAGATACTTCTCTTTATCGGCCTCGTTATTATTCTGTGCCTGACCATCAAACCCGTCGGCAAAAAGCTCCCCTTCCCCACCCTGCTCATCTTCATCGCGCTGGGCATGCTGCTGGGCGTCAACGGTCCGGCGCACATCGACTTTAGCGACTACGCGCTCACCGAAACCGTCTGCAGCACGGCGCTGCTGTTCATCATGTTCTACGGCGGCTTTAACACCAACATCGACCGTGCCAAGCCTGTCGCCGCGCCCGCAGTGCTGCTGAGCACGCTCGGCGTCGTCATCACCGCTGGCATCACCGGCGTGTTCGCGCACTTTGTACTGGGCTTCGACTGGATCGGCGGCCTACTGCTGGGCTCGGTCGTGGCGTCTACCGATGCGGCGAGCGTCTTTAGCGTGCTGCGCGAGCACAGCCTGTCGCTGAGAGGTGGCACCGACTCACTGCTCGAGGTCGAATCGGGCTCCAACGATCCCGTCGCCTACATGCTCACCGCCGTGCTCGCCACACTCGCGGCCGGCGGCGACATTAACATCCCCGTGCTGCTGGCCAAGCAGATCATCCTGGGCGTGGGCCTGGGTATTGCCATCGGCTGGGCATCGGGCCGCCTGATCGAGCGCGCGCATGCGACAGCCGAAGGTGCGCAGACCATCTTCTTGTTCGCCGTGGCGATCGTTGCCTACGCGCTGCCGAGCTACCTGGGCGGCAACGGCTTTTTGGCCGTGTACCTTGCCGGCATCGTGCTAGGCGCGAGCGACATCACCGGTAAGGTCGAGCTGGCGCACTTCTTCGACACCCTCACCGAGATGGCCGAGATGACCATCTTCTTTTTGCTCGGCCTGCTCGTGACGCCCGCCCGCCTGCCGCAAATGCTGCTGCCGGGCCTGGCACTCATGGCGTTTATGCTCTTCGTGAGCCGCCCCATCGCCGTCGGTGTGCTCCTGGCGCCCTTTAAGACGAATCCTCGCCAGGTCGCGCTCGTAAGCTGGGCGGGCCTGCGCGGCGCGGCTTCGGTCGTCTTTAGCCTCTTTGCCGTGGTGGCCGGTGTTCCCGGCGGTCACGACCTATTTGACCTGGTGTTTGTAATTGCCGTGTCGAGCATTGTGGTGCAGGGCTCGCTTCTGCCAGCAGTGGCGAAGAAACTCGATATGATCGATGCAGAAGGCGACGTACGCCGCACCTTTAACGATTACCGCGACGAGGACGGCATGTCGTTCGTTAAGCTCAAGGTGGGTGCGGGCCATCCGTTTGCCGGTCGCTCGCTCGCCGATATTGGCAGCGCGACGGATATGCTGGTGGTCCTGGTGCTGCGCGACGGCGCGCACCCGGTGCTGCCCAATGGCGATACCGTGATCGAGGAAGGCGACCTTCTGGTGATGGCCGCACCAACGTTTGAAGAGCGTGCCGAGGTTACGCTGCGCGAGGTCACCGTAACGCCCCACGGCCGTCTGGCCGGTCAGCGCCTGCGCGACGTGCCGCAGGGCAAGCACCCGTTTATCGTGGTAATGCTCAAGCGCGACGGCCAAACGATCATCCCCGACGGCAACACCCTCATATACGCCGGCGACGAAGCCGTCATTGCCACGCTCGCGTCGTAGCGGCAAGGGACAGCCGTCCCGAATTGGCTACATTTGAGCATCAATCTCCCCGGCTGGGGTCTCGTTGCGGACAATTGGCGTCTCTCAAAACTAAGTGAGTAGACTTTTGTCGAATCGCCGACCACGTCTCCAAAACACAAGTCTATGACCTGGTGGTTTGTTGAAGCAAATTAGTCGGGTGCTCGGGATTTCCAATAAAGCCTACTCACTTACCCAGCGTGCAGTCAAAATAGAACGGTCGCGAGCTTATTAGGCTCCATTGGGACGGCTTATCGTGCATTTTCGCGCAGCTGCGGGTGCAGACGCCCCATCCCAAATTGACTACCTTAGTCATCGTCGACGGCAAAGTCGCGGAGGTCGAGGCCTTCGCGTTCGGCTCGGGCTAGGAGCTCTTGAGGGGACTCATCCTCGATATCCATCACGTCGAGCATGGCGGCCGGAAAGCCCACGCCGGCTGCACTCCCCGCACGGTCGAGCAGGCTCTCGCGCAACTGATCTACATCAACTTCGATCTTCATGATGAAACTCCTACTGGACAATCGCGACCGCATGAGTCGCACGCCCAAATGATGTGCAATAAATCCCAGATACGGCCATAATAAAACAAAGAACATCAGGGAGGTTGCGGACGATGGATAAGCTCGATGCCATGACGAAACAAGTCAGGGACTTTTGTGATGCACGCGACTGGCGCAAATATCACACACCAAAAGAGCTTGCCATCGGCATGGCAACTGAGTCCTCCGAGCTCCTTCAGCTCTTTCGTTTTATGAGCAACGATCGCATTGCAGAAATGTTCGAAGACACCGAGCAACGCCAAGCCATCGAAGACGAAATTGCTGACACACTTCTTTTCCTCCTGCGTTTTGTCGACCTCAACGGAATCGATCTCCCAGCTGCGCTATCGTCCAAACTCATACGCAATGGCGAGCGCTACCCCATCAACGCATCATCAGACGAATACAGAAAGGCGGGCCACCGTGAGTAATGAGTTCGCCCTTCGGCAATACACACTTCCCCTACCCAAGCCATTCGAGGCAAGCGAATCACTGCAAGACTTTGGCACGCCAGAGCCCGGCGCTCATCATGACGAAAGCTGGCCTGTTCTCTACATCCTGACCAACAGTCAAAAGAAGACAGCATACATTGGCCAAACAACCAACTATCAACGCCGCATGAAGCAACACGCCGCAAACGTGGACAAGGATTTCGATCGAACACTACTGATCGACAACCCAACTTTCAATCAGTCAGCGACATTTGAGTTTGAAAACAGACTCATCGAACTGTTCTGCGCCGACGAAAAATACCAGGTAACCAATGGCAACAACGGCTATGCCCAATTCGATTACTTTGAGCGGCCTCAATATCGTCAGAAGTTCCGAACGCTGTGGACAAAACTGCGCGAAGAAAACTATGCGATTCACCCCATCGAAGAACTCGAGAACACTGACCTGTTTAAATTCTCGCCCTTCAAAACGCTCACACCCGATCAATACGAAACGATTGAGACGATTTACAAGCGTCTCGAGCAGGAACAGAAAGACGTTGAGCACGGCGGCCCCAAGAAGGAACGCGTAACCGTCGTAAACGGCGCGCCGGGAACAGGCAAAACAATCCTCGCCATCAGCCTCATGTTCAAAATCAAAAACGAACCCAAACTATCCGGTTTGCGGGTCGGTTTCGTGACCCCCATGGAGTCTCTGGGCAAGACGCTCAAAAAGCTCGCGCACTTCCTTCCCGGGTTAAAGCCCGGCGACATTTTGAGCCCCAGCGATGTAACCAAGAATGATCGATATGACATTTTGCTTGTCGACGAGGCACACCGACTGGGAAACTGCTTGACCGCCGGCGCCGGCATCGGGGCTTTTTACAACACCTGCGACCGCCTCGGCCTTCCACGCACGAGCAACCATGTTGACTGGATATTCAAATGCTGTGACAAAGCGTATCTGTTCTACGACCCCAAACAGCAGGTTCGCGCATCCGGACTCAATCGAGACGGCCTTGAGCAGCGACTCAATCAGCTCGAAGAAGCGGGCGTTGAAACTGAAGAGTTCAGCCTAAGCACACAAATGCGCGTACGCGGTGGCGATGAATATCTCGATTTTGTCTACGACTTACTCGACAACAAGGCGTACATGCATACCGGCATGAAGTTCAACGAGCTCTTTTCATCGGAGCCTTACGATTCGCGAGCCGGGGATCCGGACAGCGATATCCCCAGATACCAGTTTGGAATCGTCGACCGATTTGAGGATTTCTGTTCCCTGCAGCAAGCCAAGGAAGAAGAAGTTGGTCTATCCCGCATGACGGTGGGCTTTGCGTGGAAGTGGGAAACGAAGAAACACAAAGACGCGTTCGATATCGTCATTGAGAGTATCCCCAAACGATGGAACTCGAGCCAAAAGGATTGGGTTAACTCCGCCGATGCCGTAAACGAAGTCGGATGTATTCACACGGTGCAGGGCTACGACCTCAACTACGGCTTCGTAATTCTGGGGCCAGATATTTACTACGACACCGATAAAGGAGCCGTCTGCGTTAACAAATCGAACTTCAAAGATGCCGTCGCAAAGAAAAAGGCGAGCGACGATGACCTGCGAAAGATCATCGTCAACGCCTACTATGTCCTCATGACGCGTGGCATGCTGGGAACGTTTCTTTATGTATGCGACCCGGCGCTCAAGGAGTATTTGTCACGGTATATCCCGGTGATTTAGCGGCTGCCCACGCATGGCATGAATAGCAGCGAAACCCCCAGGACACAATCCCGGGTTCACAAAGGGCGGCGGGGCGCGCCGGCGCCCTATCCAACCAATACTGCTCCCAAAACATTTGCGAGCTTCTTGGCGGGGCGCCTATTCGCTTTTTCGCCCATCGCCACGAGTGCGTGGTTGCAGGCGTCCTCATTCATGTCGCAAACAATTCTAAGCTCATGTCGCGCCCTTGAAGCAGCCGTATAAAACAAAGTTCCAGGCTCTGGCATGTAGCTCATGGACGGCTGTTCCCATAAGGCTTGATCAACATCAATCATAATTACCGCAGCAGCCTCCATCCCCTTGAACTTCCTCACCGTATGGACGGGAATCTTCTGACCTTTCCACCTCTTTAGGTTCTGGTCACCAGCGAAACAGCACGACAGCTTAGAGTTTTCCAGTGTCTTGCATGTGATAACCACAATGTCATTAATACCGGCGTTCTTGAGTAAATCAATGTGCTTATCCACAAATGCCTCTTGCGCGGCGGCGTCACAATTAATCATAAGCAATGGAGGTTTTCCGAGCCTAGCCATAACCTGCATTCTAAAACCGTGCGCTTCACCAAGAGCACTCAGGGAAGACTTCTCGATAGCCTCCGTATTCCGGCAGTTTACATAAAGCGTTAGCTTGCAATCGGCATCCATAAGGAAGCTGGGCATAGTTGAGCCTTGGACAAACTGCCTTTTATCGTAAAAGAGATACATCGTGCTTTCCGGCCTCGAATCCACGATAGAACGCAAGGTTTCGAGCACCATCGCATCTTCAATGGCTTTGAGGCCAAAGTCTTGGCCTTCGTCTATTACGATGTGCTGATAGGGAAACGAGTCAGGGTGCTCCATGAGCTCTTCGGTCAGGCAGGCATAGTTTGGCTCGAGAGAATTGCAGGCCTTGCAGGCGTAGCCCGGAATTGTATAGACGTCAATTTCCGGGACATCGTTGCACCTTCTAGTAATCTCTTCCTTCAAAAGCGAGTTAAAGCACAAAAAGAGAACCCTGCCCGTACAGGCGGCCTGCTTAGCTCTCTCAATTGCAATGAGAGTTTTGCCAGTTCCTGCCGCCCCGTTAATTACCGCCGCCTTCTGATCCTTTATGAAATTCAACACGCGAGCCTGCGAGTCCAGCAGCCTTGCGAACACGAAGTCGTTATATCGATAGTCCACCGAATTCGTCGGGACGATATCGAACTCCGGCAGGAGCACTTTATGCAAGACCTCTTTAGCCTCATCATTGGAAAGCCTCGTCTCCCTTCCTCCGACATCCATGCTCATGATGTGAACTATTTGTTGAGTTGGATCCCCAAGGTCCGTCTTGCACAGAGTAATATCGCGAGAAGCCTCAGGAGAGTAGTCGATAAAACCGAGCTCGTGGGCGCCCAAAGACGGAAGCCAAACCGCGTGAGCAACCTTGCACCTATTGCACAGTTCTCTCAACCCTACATCTTCAAATCGATTAATGAGCTTCCATTTGATACTATCCGCCTGCCGGTAAGGACCCCCGTGCCTTCTCATTGACACGCCGCTACCGTACAACCACTCACCGTTTTCGCAGCGAATTCTCCCCGCTTTCGCCTCGATAACAAGAATGCCGAGCTTGCGATTAAACACGATGAAATCGGCTTCTCTCTGCTCGATCGCGTTTCCATTCACAATATCCAACATCTTGTATGAATGGATAACCGTAAAATCATCGGGAAGCTTACTCAACGCGTAATAAATCTCCCCTTCACGGCTCCGATCGTCGTAGTCAGCCGGGCCAAGGCTCGGTATCATTCTTGCAGCCACAGTTATGCCTCTTTATTAATCTCGCTCATCACATCTTCGGCGGAGCAATCGCCAACGACAAACAGGCTCCAACCCGAAACGCCGCGCCAGGCAGACCCAAAGACATCCTCGAAATCGACCACTGCTTCCTCGTCAAGAAGAATGACCTTGGACTTGCGCCAAACAAGCGTGGCGTAAGCGCTGTCGCCGCCGGCATCAGATAGCTCCACGTCTTTATCCGGAGTCTCCCAGCGCAGATGCGAATCATAGCTCGTCATTTCACGAATCAACTCGATCCACTCTTCCGAAGAATCAGATCGGATTGACAGCCTCATCGCTTCGGCCAGCGACAACGCCCCGTTGTCTGCACCATCATCAGAGGCCCATAGCTCAAACCCATCAACTGGGTTGGGGACACCAGCCTTGTAATCGAGCTCTTTATCCTCATCGGCATTACCAGCAAAACGGCCGGATGACGAGGCAGTAAGAAGAGCTCCCAAAATTCGTTTTGCAGCCCCGCGGGAAAGATTCGCCTGCACAACTTGGTTGTAGTAATTTGCAATACAACCGTAACAACAAGTTTCTTCACCACAGCCGCAATGGCCATCTACGACCTTGTAGGCCTCTTCAATAAGATGTGGAACTTCATCACTGAGCTGACGCGCGTGGCCCGCGCCTCCGGGCACATCGTCATAGATAAGCACTGAGAAGCCACCTGTTTCGTTTTTGTATGTAGTGCCCCCAAGTTCTGTTTCGGGCACCTCAAGGATTTTAGCCGCGGCGGTGAACAACGCCCACATCACTGACTCCCAGTCGCCATCGCTGCAAACTGTCGCCTCATCGAAATCAAATACGAGCTCGAGGACGTCGCTCACAAATGCCGTACCCAGCGCACTGAACCTATTAATCTTTGGAGCAGTGCCGCTCTTCTCGCACCAGTAGGTATGTTGGATCTTCTCCCCACCAACAGCAGCGCGATTGCAGTAAGAGCAGACTTGGAAGCCCTTAGCAGGGCTATTGAGCACACAAAGTTGCCCGTTCTCGGCATATTTTACTTTCACCGCACCGCCAGGAAAACAAAACTCCCTGGTCGCAGTCTCGTTAGGCCAGTGCTGGCTAAAGTGCACCGATGCATACCCCTTTGGCCTCGGCCTTCTAAGCCCTATGCCTTTTTTGTTTTCCGTGCCGACAAAACCATAGGAAGGTATGAGCATATTCTTTTCGAGAGCAAACTCGGTATGGCAAACGGGACACTCGCCTTTATCACTGTAGTTTTCAATGGGCAATACAAATGTTTCGCAATTTGGACACTTTCCATACCTGCGCTTTCGCAACTCTTGCCCTTTCGGCTTTCTGAGTCCAACGGACTTCCAAAGCGTCTTGCCGGCAACGATTTCCGCCCCCGGTGCATATTCCCTAATGGCTTGACGCATACCCCTAGAAAGCTCGAGCCTGTTCTCACCTACAGAATTCTCGATATCAAGAAGATGGAGCTCTACGAGATCAGTCGGAAACCCGTACTTAGGCAATACTCCGCTCTCGGCAAGAATTGCGATAGTTCTCTCCTTCTTGAGCGCATCCCTAGACTTTAGAAGCTTGGATGCGAGAATGTCGTTGACGCCCATATTCAGCTCAATACCATCCTGAATACGCTCAAAATCAGCATGCTTAAGGCTATGCGCAAGGAGAAGCCTGCCACCGCTTCCGCTCTCAGCCGAATCGATTGGCCCAACGAGCTTTGCTATCCACCCCCACTCGTTTACGCCAACTTCTTCCGCCACAGGCATGCCTTGCGGAACAACGCGGACGAGCTGTTCATAGACACTCTTTGGCCGCGATGCAAGGAAGCGGCGAAGATCTTCGAGGCCCTCCGGCTCCGATTTAGAAAGATCCATAAAGTCGTTGTATCCATGAGAGTAGTCTTTGCCCAAGCTCCGGCTCGCGTAGCGAAAGAACTCAGACATAGCGACGGCGAAAACATGCCGTATCGCAATGGCATCGTTATTCAGATAACACATTGGCACTCTCGTGTTGCCGCCAATTATCTTGGCTGGGTCCTCAAAGTACGCGACATCATGGGGCCGTAAGCGAGCAAACGTGATGGCATATCCAGGCTTGCCAGCGCGGCGTCCAACGCGACCGGCTCGTTGCGTATAATTCGCGGTACTAGGTGGAACGTTTCTCATAAAAATGGCCCTCAAATCGCCAACGTCCACACCCAGTTCAAACGTGGTCGTGCAACTCAAAACATTAACGTTGCCTTTGATAAATTCGCTCTGTATTTCTCTAGCCTTTTTGGATGACAGCTGAGCCGTATGCTCCTCGATGTCGAGGGGAAGTGCCTCATCTTGATATACCGTTTTATAGAAGCGGTCTTTGTCTCTTGCCTCTGCGAAGCTCATTTTCACCATCGTGCCGTTGCATTTCGTTGTCATGCAAACGCCATGCGTATCCAGATGAGTCTCACATCCACATGCATCGCAACGATAGACAATATCATCGTTGGAGTGCGGATACATAGTCCAAATATCTCTGCTGAGCCTAAAGTGTTCACGCGAATCGATCAAATATCCTTCGCCCTTAAATAGCCTGCAACTCAGATACTCCCCCATAAACTGGAATAGGCTTTGCAGAATCGGGCGAACGTTTTCTCGGGTCAGCTCGATACCGTGGGCCCTTTTGGCGTACTTGCGAATAAAGGCGCTGCGCTTATTTTCTGTACCACGTACAGCATCTCCCGCAAAATAAACAATATCCTTTGACGCAGAGCCGCCTCTCTCAAGCACGACAAGGTTGCCGCGCCTCTCATGATTGCTTCTGAGCTCAGGAACTCCTTCGGGAACCTCAATAACGTTTTTCTCTCGGAGCAGTTCAAGACAGATCCTTGCAAACAAAATGTAGTCTTCGCATGAAAGCCAGGCTACTCCGTCGGCGTTAAGCCTATCCACCTGTCTTGCGACTAGCTTTTTCGCCCCAGGATGGGAAAACCCTTCGTTAAATTCAGTAGGCTCAATCCTTACAACACCAAGGCCTTCGAGGCTGTTCCGCGAATCCTCAGCCGCGAGTTCATCGAGAATCCAAGCCGTCGCCTGCCCTTTCTTGTTGGAGCCCAAGACCCCCGGGTAACGCCTCTTTGCAACACTTGTTATCCAATCAATAACTGAACTCGGCTTACAGCCTTCACCGTCGCGAGACAGAGCCTCCACCGCTTCTCTTATCAGCTGACGACGTGTGATGTTTCCATAAGTTCTGTCCATTGCGGGTGCGAAGAAAGCCGCGTCCTGGCGCTTGTCCGAGAAGCAAATAACACTTCCGGCCCTGCGTTCTTCATCGAGGTCTGCAAACAAATCATCCTCGTCAGCTTCCTCCTCATCAAAAGGCGGAATATCCCTGACCAGATCGTAACAAACGACACTGCCCGCAGCTTCAGGCGAAACGCGCATTGGCTGAATTGCTACAACGGACTGATATCCACAATGGCGACAACGCGCCTCCGCCTCGTCTGCTTGTTTTTTCTCGCTTTGGTTGAGCGCAATTGGGATGCGCGAAACAACCTCATGCTCAAAACGATGGGCACCACCCTCGGCTTCATGATACAAAGACCCGCATATCGGGCACAGCCATTGGATCTTCTCATCGGGATCCCTCTCCGATTCGTCAGGGAGAAGACGGTAATAGACTCTCGGAAGAAACTCGTCGTCGGAATCCGTTCCTTCATGTCGAGGGCTTAGCCACGCAGTCTTTATTTCAGAGTCGGAGTTCTCTTCGCCCAGAATATAAGCCTGTCCACAGTGGCGACAGACCGACACCTCATATACAGGAGTGTCGTTTTCGTCGTCATAATGCTCCGCAATCGTTTTATGCGGAGTTAGCTTACGTGTGTGCAGATTTAAATAGATACCCTCAGGAGCTCGCAAAAACGAATGGTATCGACTCGTAAGAATGGGGACATCCTTGGAACGCTGCGCAGAGGAAAGCACCTCAACCATGGCAGTGAGAATTACCACGCCCCTTTTATCCCCCGTCAGCCCTTCAATCTCAAGCTCCTCAATAGATTCAAGATCAGTAAGGTCGAAAAGGTTCTCACAACGCCTCACTAGTCTTGCCGTAGACGATTCACCTAAAAGTACCTTTCCTAGCCCCATTAGGGGAGACTCGCCGTCTAGCCTTGCCACAGCCTCTTCAGGAGCTCCACCAAATGCGAGCGCGTTGCGAATATCTTCCACGTTTACGCTTTCGGGATCGGAAAGCTCTTTGCGAAGTTCTACCCAAGTGTCTAGAGAAAGTTTGCCCCACGGCTTTTCATCAAGGGCATCTTGGGGCTGATCTTTCTCGCTCGTGATAACGTCAAGATTCGCGGGATCACTTGAGAAGGCCTCACCAAAAAGATCTTGAGCAAATGTAGCTACCTTAGGCATATCCTCTTCTGAGCCAATTGTTGCGGAAGTTGCGTAACAATGCAGTTTGGGCAGCTCTCCAGTTTCCGATTCGATACGTGCCTTTACTCGACGCAACAAATATGCAATTTCGGTGCCAAGCGCGCCTGAATAAACATGCGCTTCATCGATGGCAATATGCCGCCAGTTTGCACCAAATACCCCTCCAAACAGCGGTGCGTCCTCCGGGCGCAGGAGAAGATATTCAAGCATGGAGTAATTCGTGAGCAATATATTTGGAGGATTTTCGCGTATCGCTTCTCGAGAGATGATTTCATTTGGCAGCCTAGTTTGGTCCGGGTTTTCGTCTTTCCACTTACGAAGAGCCACGGACTCTTTCTCCTCAGTATCGCCGGTATAACGCCCGAAGGTGATATCGGTCCCTTTCAGCAACCGGCGCAATCGCTTAAGCTGATCGTTTGCGAGGGCGTTCATCGGGTAAAGAATCATGGCACGGACGCCAGCGGAGCGCCCACTCTTTTCGAACTCTGCAAGGATGTCATTGAGAATCGGGAGCAGGAAGCATTCAGTCTTGCCCGAACCCGTGTCAGTAACGACAGCATAATTACGCCCCGCCAAGCTCTTTTCGATGGCTTTGACTTGATGCACGTATAGGGGGCGATAGGGATCAAAGTTACGTGTCTCTCCACCGCCCAAGCTCATCATGCCCTTGCAGAGAAGCCCCTCGTCCACCAGGTCCGCCACTGTTTTATCCTTGCGATACGGAGGTGCCGCCTCAAGAAACGGTCCCTTTGCGAGATATCCTGGTTCACTAAGAATCGTCTCAAGCTGCTTCTGCAAATCCGCATCATCAAAGTGAATAGTGGTAGCGATGTACTCGCGATAAGAGTCCTCCACTTTGCGCGCGGTCTCAATGGGATTGAATTCTTTCACATTCGTCATTATTTGCTCCCGCTAGTTAAGATTGATTCTTGTCGCATATTCTCTCCGGGAGTCCCCAAAGAAGTCGCTCGGAGACATTTCGACGGCAACCCCCCTCTTGCTGCTCAGCTGCCTTACCACGCTGGGTGGAAGAAAGACCTCTGTAGAGCCCTTTTCTGCAGAGGCTGTAGCAATTGGCTTATCGTCTCTTTCCTCATACTTAGAAATCCTAAAGAACCTGAAATGGATGTCGCATAAGGGCTTGCCTTCAAACCGAAGAACATATCCAAGGGATTCGGCTGGCAATAGCTTCCACCCGTTAATGCCGAGCCCTTCGGCACAGTCAAGCATTTGAACATCGGTCCAGGCTTGCTTCAGTTCTCCCGTTGACACGTCATCGCCGTAGCACAGAGACAGCTTCAGGGGAAGACTGACGGACGCCTTATAATCAGCTTGTTGAAAGAGGCTTGCATGCCTAAAGAGATTGAATCCGTATTCGCCAGGCTGCATGAGGTTCTTGAAGAAAAGAGGTTTTGAACCGAGCATCACTAGCACGGCCCTGTTGTACCTCCAACCATAGGAGACAATCTTGAAGTTTGCCGCACTGGGACCGAGCTCCAACGCATCTGCCAAACAGATTGGGCGCTCTTCGGACAGATTCGCAAGTCTGCCTGGCATGTCAACGTCTATTGCAGCAAGGGCCAGTTTGGCATCGGTCTCTTTACCACTTTCTCTCGACCTAATGCGAGCATGCAAGAAATCATCCTTCAGAAGCGCCTTCGCTTCATAGTGCTCCCATGCATTGAGAGAATCGAGCCTCCCACATTCGCCTTTCGCATCGTCGTCTTCGTAAACGGGCGCGACATCGATGGGGAGGCACGCTTGGAAGCCATATTCCGCCACAGCGCTCCCATGATCAATGCTGATGGACAGAGGCCTAAAAGCTTGTATGGGCACCACCGTAAATCGGTAGCGAAAAACGACCTTGCCAGCGGCAGATTTCTGCCTCGCCTCAATGATGCACTCTTCGATATGCCGACTGAATAGACTCGTTTTTGAGGGATCGAATACTATTCTTGCAGAACCCGAATTATCAGCATCGTCTTCCCATATGGCAGAACGCGGCATCGACACCCGCTCGCCATCGCAGCAGCATATAATGTCCAAGTCTTTTAGGGCACTCGCGCCATCAAGCGCCTCAATGCTCACAGAGGGAAGGCCGTCGTTTGTATTAAGCTCGTTCGGAATACACCCATACAAGTCAACGCCGTCGCTCGTCTCTCCGATAATGCGTTGTTTATCAATCTTTGCGACATATCGTTCTTGCCAAACGGCAAGCTCCTCGCCCGTAAGCACGTTAACAACCGAACCTGCCGAACCGGGTTCAACGTCATAGATATAAATCTGATTATCGTCCCAATCACCAGAAGCCTCATACTCCGAGACGGCTTTCATGCCTTGACCGGGAACGATTTTGTACCCATCTTTTACAATATACGCGATGCGACGCTTTTTCGTTAACCGCTCGCTCTTGCCGCGCAAACGGTAAAAGCCCTTACCATCCTTTATAAATTCAAAACACCCGGGCTTATTCCTACTAAACGACTGGCTCAACGAACTAAGCTCGATATAGTCACCTGCTCGCTCATCTTTATGCATGAGTTTCAATTCCACGTCGTAACGAGCGCGAGGGTTAACGGCAATGCTAACGGTATTTAAAATGCATTTTCCGACACTCATATCGAATTCAGAACTTGCCTTTAGCTCGCCGTCAACATAATAGTCGATCTTGTCGCCAGCAAAACGCAGCGGAAATTGTTGACGCGGCCAGCGCATGGTCACAACACCCTCGGATAAATCCAGCTGCAAGCTGGCAATAGGAAGATAGATCAATCGATGGGCGCCATTTCTCCGTCCTTGGGAAGAACCAGTGGCCTTTCCTTCGGTCGTCGAGGACGGCACGCGTTCTTGATTGTCACGAAGAGCCTGCATTGCGGCTTCAGGCAGACCGAAACTAGACAGCATCGTGTAGCGGCTTCCGACCCTATTTGAGTCCACAATTTGCGCCGCCACACGCATGGACGCCTCAAATAATGGAGCAATGGTTGAATCGGGAGCTTTCTCAAGAATGTTAAGAACCGCCTTTTCGGGAGCATACCGACTCTCAGGGTTCTTTAGCTCCCTAAGAACAGAGTGACCGTCCATCTCTCCGCCAAAACCTAAACCGCCTTGAGAAACTTCCCGCGCGAGCGGAAGTAATTTTTCCCACAGGTTTGACCAGGAATCTTCCGATAAGCCTCCGTGGAGAAGAGTAGTGTAGAAGTAGTAATTAACCTCCTCATCGCGGCCATACAAAGGCATTCCACGCTCTTCAACATGTTTAATAAAAATGTGCTTTACTATCCCCTGCACGCCGCCGTCGCGAATGCCAAGACTGGCAAAGAAGTTGCCCCACAGATTATGGCCATTGAATACCCTACGCGCCTTGTCGGCAACATAAACCATAAAAGCGTTAGGCAAACACCTATCAATCAGCATCAGAACAATGCAAGGTTTTGTTGGATAACGTTTTATGAGCTCTTCAAAAGCTGCGCTGAGTTCATCAAGATCTGTTGAGAATTCCTCAAATACCTGATAAACCATGACGTTTTCAGACCTAGATTCCAGGTCGTCGAAGGCACCCCGAGATCTTTCTTCAAATTCCTCCAGCTTTGCTGAAAACAGCCCATGGGAGCGCGTAAGCGGAAAACGGCTCAAGTCATATTCATATTGCTCAATCGAAGACGTTGCCTCGGCCTTTGGCTCGTGAGGAAGTCGGCATTTCAGCGGGGCCTTCACGCTCGCTGGTTTCTCGACCATCTTGGGCTGAAGCATAGAAGCAGCAAAGGCGTCCGGGGCCGCACGGTATTTCTTTCGCATCTTAATGATTGAATCGGCATATCTGCTATCGAAACGAGCGTCTATCTCTTTATCGGTAAGAGACAAAAGATCGGGCAAGTAGCAAAAACCAGCATTCTGGATTGAACGCTTTAGCCGCACATCGTCAAAACTAAGCTCCGAGATGGGCGCCTTCTCCAGACTCTCCAAGTAGTTCGCTTCGCTCATCAGCATCCCCTATGCCACAATCGCATTTGATGCCACCATTTTTGACCTTTTATTAACACTGGTCTGGCGCAACGTGCTTTTAATCATACCGTGAGGCACTCATGTAGCCCGAAGAACAAAGACGCCCAATAGGGCTGTTTCTGCAGACGGTCACTATCATCCGGCGAACAGCCTATGGGAGTGCCGGCCATAACTCGAGCGCACTTTTATTGCGCAACAAAACCGAAGCAAATATGATCCAATTATGAAGCTAGGAACGTAAATCAGCAGTCCGGGAGCCCGAGTACTCCCAGTGACACTACGTTTTGCCCCATGTCTGCGCGATACCAGCGCGTTATCATCGATATCGATTGAAGAGGACAGCGTTACAGAGGGATTCCGTATGCCAGTTGAAAGAACAGATCCATTCTTGCCAAACATCCCTGGCTTAATAATCGACAACCGCCACGGGATGAATAGAACCATCCAGCAATCCATCGCTCGTGGCTACGACGACCTCACCAACGGTCGCGTGCGCCCCTGGAAACAGGCGAAGGCAGAGACAGATCGGATGCGAGCCATCAGGTAAGGTCGCCCCTCCCCCATGTAACCATCCTGTAAATCATAGCGGCGCAGTCGAGTTTTACCGTGATGCGGTCGCGCCTGGCGCTCCACTGTGCTAAAGTATCCCGAACGTTCAAACGACTACGAGGGGGAACTAGAAGATGGCACGTGTGCACAACTTCTCAGCTGGCCCGGCCGCGCTGCCTACAAGCGTGCTCGCCGAGATCGCCGACGAGATGATGGACTACCGCGGTTGCGGCATGTCCGTGCTCGAGATGAGCCATCGATCTAGCATGTACCAGCAGATCATCGACGATGCCGAGGCAACCCTGCGCCGCCTGCTGAACATCCCCGACAACTACCATGTCCTTTTTTTGCAGGGCGGCGCCACGCTGCAGTTTGCGGGCATTCCCATGAACCTCATGCGCCGTGGCCGCGCCGGCTACGTCGTGACCGGCAACTTTGCCAACAAGGCGTACAAAGAGGCCGCCAAGTACGGCGATGCCGTGCTGCTCGCGAGCTCCGAGGACACCAACTTCGACCGTATCCCCGACATGGCCGACATCAACGCGTGCATTGCCGCCGAGGCCGAGGGCGACGGGCTCGACTACGTCTACATCTGCCAGAACAACACCATCTTTGGCACCATGTACCGCGAGCTGCCCGATTGCGGCGACGTGCCGCTGGTCGCCGATGTCTCGAGCTGCTTTCTGTCGCAGCCGCTCGACGTCGAGCGCTACGAGCTCATTTACGCCGGCGCGCAGAAAAACGCCGGTGCCGCGGGCGTGACCGTGGTCATCGTGCGCGACGACCTCATCGCAGACGGCCCCGCCTTTGCGCAGACGCCGCAGTACCTGGACCTTAAGACCCAGGCCGCCAAGGGCTCCATGCTCAACACGCCCAACACCTTTGGCATTTACGTGTGCGGCAAGGTGTTTCGTTGGGTCGAGAAGACCGGCGGACTTGCCGCCATGGCCAAGCTCAACTGGGCCAAGGCCAACCTGCTCTATGACCTGCTCGAGCACAGCGAGCTGTTCCATGGCACCGCGCAGACAGACAGTCGCTCCATCGCCAACGTCACCTTCCGTACCGGCGATGCCGAACTCGACGCGGCCTTTGTTGCGGGCGCGGCAGAGCACCAGATCCAAAACGTCAAGGGTCATCGCCTCGTCGGCGGCATGCGCGCCAGCGTGTACAACGCCGTCACCATGGAGGACGTGCAGGCACTGGCCTCGTACATGAAGGACTTCGAAGCGCAGCATAGTTTGACTCCGCAATCTAACTAGCCCGCAACCCGCGGGCCGACCAGCCACTTCAAACCACTTGTTTTAAACAAACCTGCTAAGGAGTTTTTCATGCGCAAGATTAAGACCATCGACGACATCACCAAGGACGGCAAGGTCGAATTTGGCGAGGGCTACGAATTTGTAAGCACCGCCGAGGAGGCCGACGCGATCCTGATGCGCTCGACCGACCTGCACGGCTACGAGCTGCCCGAGGGCATCCGCGCCATCGCACGCTGCGGCGCCGGCGTCAACAACATCCCCGTCGAGGAGTACGCCAAGAAGGGCGTCGTCGTCTTTAACTCCCCCGGTGCCAACAGCAACGCCGTCAAGGAGCTCGTCCTGGGCATGCTGGTGCTCTCGAGCCGCGGCGTAGTGCAGTCGATGAACTGGGTGCGCGACAACGCCGACGACCCCGAGATCCAGGTCGACGCCGAGAAAGCCAAGAAGGCCTTTGTGGGCCGCGAGCTCAAGGGCAAGCGCATCGGCGTCATCGGTCTGGGCAACGTAGGCTCCAAGGTCGCCAACGCCTGCGTCGACCTGGGCATGGACGTCTACGGCTACGATCCGTTCATTTCCGTTGAGCACGCGTGGGTGCTGAGCCGCGAGGTGCAGCGCGTGGGCACGCTCGAGGACCTCTGCCGCGGCTGCGACTACCTCACCGTGCACGTGCCCAGCAAGGCAGACACCATCGGCATGATCAGCACCGAGCAGATTAACCTGCTGGCACCCGACGCCGTGCTCATCAACTACGCGCGCGAAACCATCATTGACGAGGACGCCGTCGACGCTGCCCTGCGCGAGGGCAAGCTGAGCTGGTTTAGCTGTGACTTTGCCACGCCCAAGACCGTCAAGATGCCCAACACGTTTATCACCACGCACTCGGGCGCCGGCACCGGCGAGGCCGAGGCCAACTGCGCCGATATGGCCATCAGCGAGCTCAAGGATTACCTGGAAAACGGCAACATCGCGCACAGCGTCAACTACCCCGCCTGCAGCATGGGCAAGGCGCGCGCCGCGAGCCGCATCGCCTGCCTGCACGCCAACGTGCCCAACATGATCGGCCAGATCACGGCCATCCTGGCCAAGGACAACGCCAACGTGCAGCGCATGACCAACGAGTCCGCTGGCGAGAACGCCTACACCATGTTCGACACCGACGAGCACCTGGACAGCAGCACCATCGAGGCGCTCAAGCAGATTCCGTCGATGTATCGCGTGCGCGTGATCAAATAGCGCCGGCACCAAGCCTGTCAGGCAGACCATGAAGCCCATTCGGCCCCCATTTTCACGAAACGGGGGCCGATTTCGTTGCTCCGGCTGGTTTTAAAATACTATCCAGAACAAGTTTTTTCGGATAATCGACAGTCGTACCCAAATCACTGAGCGCACCTGCTCTGATAAACAGCTTTATCAGGGGCTTTAGTAGGTAAAGATCAATCTCTATATACCAGATCCAAGTTGACTGTCGATTTTCCGAAACAACTTGTTCTGAGTAGCATTATTAAAGCCCTTCCAAGACGAAACTGAAGCCTTTTTCGCGCCCAAAACTCTAGCTCGCGCGACCGTTCTCCACCCGCACGACTACATTCCCGCCCAATCGATAAAAATCTCCTCACGAAGCCGCCGTTCGAGCTCCTGCTGCCGCGGTGTCTTGTCTTTCAACGGCGCATCGAGATAGGACATGATGAGTTCCATCACCACGCGGAAGGCATCGGGGTCGGCCAGCTGGCTATAGGTCATCAGAACGACAGGATATCCCATCGCTTGCAGCGCCGTCGTTCGATCGGAGTCCGAAATCTTGGATTCTATGGATCCGTGAATGGCTTTACCTTGGCATTCAACCAAGCATTCCCGGCTGCCGTCCTTATTTGCCAGCAGGATATCGGCATAGCGCCTATCAAGTCCCGAAATCAGGCGGGCGCTGCGCGTCATACGAATCTCAACGTTATTGGTAAGGCGCAGCCCTTCGCCGCCGCGCAACCTCGTAAGGCCAAACAGCATCGATGCCTGGACCTCGAGCGGCGATGCTGCCACCCCCGTAATGCATTTCGCGGCTCGTATGAACGATTTAGCACCGCGGAGTCCCTGGATCTTATTGGCGAACTCCGTAAGTTCAGAGAGCTCGATCAAGGGAGGTCGTTTCCACAAGTCTGTTGGATTCCCCGAGACATCCTTTACGTTTTCCCAGCCCAACCGTGCGTCACCCCACCGGCCCCCATATGCCTGCACAAGTGCCGACCTTACCTGAGGTGCAATCTTGCACACGGCAAAGGTGCCGCACATCTCATACATGCACATGATCAGGCGGTCGTTTGAGACCGAGGAGGCCAGGGTCAGCAGGGTAAAGAGCGGGGACGCGACATCGAGGCCAAACTCTGTCTGCTGCACGGAGCCAAACGGCCTCTCCCCGTTCCAAACATGCCTGACAATGCGACCGCCCTTACGTCCGCAGCTGCCCTGCGCCAAAACATGCAACGGAGCGCCCAGGAAATGCGTGACGAGTGGATGCTCGCAAAGGCGCTCCCTGCGCGGATCGTCCGCAGAATCGGGCAGGTCCGGCATTATCGCCAAAACCTGTGGAGGTATCCGATGATACCGAAAGGCAGATATGTCGCACAGCATGTCGTCCATAACGGCTACGTACCCACTGCGCCGTCTGCGAACCCGCTCGGACGGCAAACGAGCCGGCTCGGCCTGCGAACGGTAAATACTGCTACGCACACGTCACGGATCTCTCGGGAGGCTTACAATCGGTTTGGAAAGCAGACTGATTGTGAGGTTGCATATGGTTGATGAGGACTTTGTCTGGCGGCTTGCGCAGGAGCTTGTGCGAATCGACAGCTCGGACCCGGGCGCGTATGAGGATGAAATTGAGCGGTATATCAAAGCGCTGGTTGAGGAACGGCTGACACGGTTGAACCACCCGACACTCGATGCCGTGCAGATTGAGGAGATCGAGGTGCTCCCCGGACGCCGCAACCTTATGGTCACCGTGCCCGGTTTGAGCGACGAGCCACGGTTGATCTACATCTGCCACATGGATACCGTCACCCTGGGCGATGGCTGGGACGCAGACACGCCCCCGCTCGGGGCGACCGTGCGTGACGATAAACTCTATGGCCGCGGTGCCTGCGATATGAAGGGTGGCCTGGCCTGTGCCATTGCCGCACTAGTCCATACGCTCGAGCGCATGGCGGCGGATGGCGCGCTGCCCCGCCGTGGCTTTTCGCTCATCTGCTCGGTCGACGAGGAGGACTTTATGCGCGGCTCCGAGGCCGCGATTGCCGCCGGCTGGATCGGCTCGCGCGAATGGGTGCTGGACACCGAGCCCACCGATGGACAAATTCAGGTGGCGCACAAGGGACGCGCATGGTTCGAGATTGAGATGACCGGCGTCACGGCACACGCGAGCCAGCCTTGGAAGGGCGCGGATGCCGTCGCCGCCATGGCAGAGGTCGTGTGTTCGCTTCGCCGCGCGTTTGCCGCGCTGCCCGTGCATGATGAGTTGGGGCCATCGACCATCACGTTTGGACAGATCGAGGGTGGCTACCGTCCCTATGTCGTGCCCGACCACGCAAAGGTCTGGGTCGACATGCGCCTGACCCCGCCGACCGACACGGCCGCCGCGACGCGCATGGTAGAGCAGGCCATCGCCGGCGCTGAGGCCGCGGTTCCCGGCTGCCATGGAAGCTATACCGTGACGGGCGACCGCCCCGCCATCGAGCGCGACCCAGGCTCTCCCCTTCTAGCTGCGCTCAAGCGTGCCGCCGATGACGCGACAGACGCGGACACGACCGTCGGCTTCTTTACCGGCTACACCCACACTGCCGTCATTGCCGGCAAGACAGGTAACCGCAACTGCATGAGCTATGGCCCCGGCTCGCTCGCGCTCGCGCACAAGCCCAACGAACATGTGCCCCATGCCGATATCGTTCGCTGCCAGAACGTACTCATCGCGCTCGCTGACAACGCACTCTGGGACGCAGGCGGCCAAGTTGGGGCATAATAAGCCGCGAACAAACCAACTCGCACGTTAGGACCGTCCATGAAAGCTCTTCCGTTTCCCTGCATCCGCCCGGCTCAGGATCGCGTGCTCGAAGCGCTACCTGCGATGGGCGGTATCCTGAGCGGCAACGACGCCCTGCGCGGCGCCATCGCCGACGGCCTGATGCTCAAGGATCCAGGCGCGGCGTATTACGTGTACGAATGCTCGGGCGAGCCGGGTCGCGTGACGGGTGTCGTGGCGATTTGCCCGATGAGTGTACTTGCGGACGGCAAGGGCGATGCCAACGCTGACGTGGCCGCCGCTGCGCACGCGATCGCCGACCTCAAGGTGCAGCCTCGTCCCGTGTCGCTCGCCTACGAAGCCTCGCCCGTCATGGATATCATCCTCGGTGCCGCCAAAGAGGGCGCTTCGCTCTATGCTGTCACCGACCCCGCCGGCATTACGCATCGTGTGTGGGAGGTCAAGCGCGAGGACGCCGTCGGGGCCATCCGCGCTATGCTCGACCAAGCACCGGAGCCGGCACTGGCCGACGACCCCGCCTACGCCGCCGCTCTGACCGGGGCGTCGCAGTTGCTGGCCGATGAGGCGCGTGCCGCCGGAACGTACACCGGCAAGGAGCCGTTCAACTTTACCGTGGCCGCGTTATTCCCCGCCGCGCAGGTCACCGGCGGCGCACCGCAGGTCCCGACGGGCCTGCTCACTCACCAGATCTCGCGGTTCTAGCGGACTCAAACGCGAAGCTGAAAAACCCGGCATCCAAACAAACAAGGGGCGGAGATGCAGCAAATGCATGCATCTCCGCCCCTTTCGCATCAAACAATTACGCCGGCAAACTGCATCGCCACGCCTGCGCTACCCGCGCTGCGGGCCTGCTGCCGCCGCGCGCGGCTCCAGCCCCAGCTCGCGCGCGTAGTCTTCCTGCGTAAAGATCTCAACCAGTTCAAACGTATCCGTCTCATCATCAAACGCAAAATGCAGCACCGAGCAGTTGCCCGGCACACGGTCGCGCTCGTCCGCCGCCGCGCCCTTCACGTGATCCATAAACTCCTTGATAGCCGAGCCATGGCTCACCGCGAGCACGCACGTATGGTCCGGACGCTGCATAAGCTCGGTCAACGTCGCGACCATGCGCTCGCGCACCTGCATCTGACCCTCGCCGCCAAACTGGCGATAGAAGTCGCGCCACGGGCGTTCGGGCATGAGCATCACGCGCTCGGCCTCAAAGTCACCAAAGAACCACTCACGCAGGCCGTCCAGGCGCTCGTAGGCAAGGCCCGGCCACAGGTTGGCGATAGTCTGCTCGGTGCGATGAAGTGTCGAGGTATAGGCATGATCAGGCTCAATGCCGCGCGCACGCAAGAACATGCCGGCACGCGCCGCCTGGTCGCAACCCAGCTGCGTGAGCGGCGAGTCGCTCCAACCCTGAATAATGCGCTTGAGGTTAAATATCGTCTGTCCATGGCGAACCAGATACAGGTCTTTATTCATAGGGGGTCCTTTCGTTTGTTACCAACCCAAGAGCGAAAACGCCCCGTCGCAATAGCCAAAATGAAGCACGGCACCGTTGTCGGGCTGCTCTCCCCCGCCAGTCACGCATCTAAGAAACTCCTGGCAGGCTGAGCCGTGGGAGACGGCCAGCACGCAGTTGTGCTGCGGTCGGGCCATGATGCGGGACAGCGCCGCGACCATACGTGCGCGAAGCTCACTTTCCGACTCGCCACCAAAGGCAACCGGATAATCACCCCAAGGTTGCGCCGGCATCTCGCGGTTTGACGTGCCCTCCAACGAACCCAAATGCCACTCGCGCAGTTCATCGACCAGCTCTATGGAACAGCCCTCGCCAACGATCAGCTCGGCCGTACACCGCGCCCGCCCCAACGGAGACGAATACACATGGTCAAAGGTCACGCCGCGGTCCTCGAACGCCGCACGCGTCGCCAGCGCCTGCTCGCGCCCACGCGCCGTCAACGGCGAATCGTGCCAGCCCTGCAAAATGTTCTTCACATTGAGCTCAGTCTGCCCATGCCGCACCAAATACAGATCGGCCACACGCCCTCCCCTCGCACCACCACAAAGGGGACAGGCACCTTTGTGGTGGTTTTGCCGCCGGATCGCACCGCAACGACGTGCAGCTACAGCAGTACGTCGGCAAGCGGACGCTTGGGCACGTGATGCACCTGCACCTCATCGCGCCAGTAATTGATAGAGCCATCCGGGTTGGAGTCGATCGCGTCGATCACCTGCGTCTCGGCCGGAACGCCAAACGCCATGATAAGCTTGAGCTCATACTTGTCGTTATCGAGCCCCATGGCGTCGATTGCACGGGGCGTAAAGGCCTTGAACATGCATGCCGCCACCTCGGGCGTGGCGCTGCGAGCGGCGAGCATCATCGTCTGCGCGGCAATGCCCGTGTCGACCTCGGTGATGGGCGCGGCGGGCTTACCCGGAACAGCGCGCTCGGCAAGAATCGCGATGTAGCCGGTCGGGCGCTCGCCCTCATCGGGACCCGGCCAATCCTTGAGCGCACCGGCCCAGGCGAGCTCATCAAATACGCGCGCGCAGTCCTCTGCACCGCTCACCACATGAAAGCGCAGGCGCTGAGCGTTGGCGCCGCAAGGGGCCAGGTGTGCCAGCTCCGCCAGCTCGAGCAAAAACTCGCGCGGTACGCGCATGGACTCGTCAAACCGACGGCACGTGCGGGCGCGGCGGACCAGGGCGTCAAACGTGTCCAGGCCAAGCTTTTCGCAACCCTGCTTTGCCATCGACTCGGCGCTCGCCGGCGCCGCGGGAACTGTTTCGTTCATAGGGACCCCTCAATAAAAGCCAATTGTTCTTAAGAAAATCTAACCTAAAACGTAGGCAATAACGAACAGAGCCGCAATGTTCTACATCTGTTGAATATCCCACATCCAAACGGGAACAAAGATAACAATTCGGGAAGATGAGACTCCCATTCGCCCTTTCCGCCCCACGCGACGGCGCCCTTGGGCGATACTGGTTGCAAGAGCTACGGCTTACGCCGCACGGAAAGGAGACATCATGGGCATCTTTAAGAACGATGACAAGCAATCGAGCGCGTTTGGATTTGACGAGAAAAGCATGGCAGGCAAGGCCGTCAAGGCCGTGCGCTGGATTTACGCCATCACGGGCGTCTTGGCGCTCGTCGCCGGCATCGCACTGCTGTTTGCGCCCGCCAAGTCCCTCGTCTTCCTAACAACCGTCTTGGGCTTCTACTTTGTGATCACGGCAGCCATTAGGCTGTTCACCGCCATTTTTGAGCCGCTGCTGCCCACCGGTTGGCGCGTAACGAGCATCATCTCCAACCTGCTCATCATCCTGGGCGGCGTCATAATTCTGCGCAACCAGGCCTTCTCGACCGCGACGCTCACCACGCTTGTAGTGGTCGTCGCCGGCTTTGGCTGGATCGTCGAAGGCGTCATGTCCATTCTGGAGTCCGAGCTTTCGTCCAACCGCGCCCTCGCCATCCTGAGCGGCGCACTCTCCATCATCGCGGGCATGTTCGTGTTTATCTATCCGCTGTGGTCGGCCAAGATGCTCGTCATCTTTAGCGGTGCCGCGCTGCTGGTGTTTGGCGTGACGCTGATTGTTCGCGCTATTCAATTTGGCAAACTGGTGCGCTAGATGCCAAAGACGCTTTTTATTGATGCCGATGCCTGCCCGGTCACGCGCGAGTCGATCGACTGCGCGCGGAGGACGGGCGTCGCCGTCGTTATCGCCGGCAACAGCACGCAAAACCTGGAACGCCACATTCGCCGCGACGATCCGCGCGATGCCGAGCGCGCGCGGCGGGGCTTTTGGGTCACGACGCTCGATGTGAGTGTGGGAGCCGATAGTGCCGACTTTGCCATTGTCGAGCGCCTGCAGGCTGGCGACGTGGTCGTGACGCAGGACATAGGCCTGGCGAGCATGGTGCTCGGCCGCGATGCCGCCGCCATCGGCGTGCGCGGGCGCGTCTACGATAAGGCGACCATCGACATGCAACTGTTTATTCGTCACGAGGAAAAGAAGGTGCGTCGCGCTGGCGGTCGCACCCGCGGGCCGGCGGCATTTACCAGCGAAGATCGCGCCCGCTTTAAGCGCAATCTCACCGAGCTGTTACGCTAAACAAAGTAGATTATTGGGACATGCCCGGAAATCTGCCTTTTTGTTTTGAGCGGTATTAGCACTCAGGATCCATGGCTCAACAAAAAACGGACTTCAAAATGCCATGCGTCGCTGCATTGTGCAGGCGCCGAGCATGGCTACTTTGAAGCCCGTTTTGCTAGGCCTACTTAGAAGCCAACAGCGGATAGGAGGAGACCCCAGCCGGCACCGATGACGTACACCATGACAAGGAACACGGCATTTTCGCGAGCGCTGCGGTTGGTGCGGAACAGCACCAGGTAGCCCACGCCGGCGGAAATGAGCGTGCCGGCGAGCATCGGGGCCAGCTGCAGTGCGCCTTCCAGGTACAGTTGCGTGATGACGACGCTGGCCGAGCAGTTGGGAATCAGGCCGACGAGCGCCGAGCCCAGGACGGCGAGCGTCTCGTTGCCGCGCAGGAACTGCTCGATTGCGGACTCGCCAAAGGTCTCGAGCACGGCCACCAGAATCAGCGTCACCAGGAAAATGAATACCGACACCTGCACGGTGTGCGAGATCGCGCTGCGGATGATCGACAGAACGGGCGCGCCCTCGTGGGAGTGGCTGTGGTCGTGGCCGTGGTGGTGTTCATGCTCGCCCGCATGACCATGGTCGTGGCTGTGGTCGTGCCCGTGCTCGTCCTCGTCTTCATCACAGCCGCAATGATCGCGTTCGCACAGCTCGTGGATGTGATCGGCGCTCACGCCCGCCTCAGCCACTTCATCAATGATGTCGCCCCCGGTATGGTCGTCGTGCGCGCAGTTCACATGAGCCGGATTGGCAGCGGCCCCCAGCACGGTACGGCGAATCGCCGCATGCGCGCGGGCATTACGACGAAGGCCGCGGATAGCCGCATCCACGATAAAGCCCGTGACCAGAGCGATCAGTGCCTTCGAGGCGAGCAGCATCGCCATGGTCTGCACGGGAACTTGCTCTGCAAGCAACAGCGGCAACATCTCGTCGGAGGTCGATAGGAACACGGCAACCAGCGTGCCCAGCGTCACGACACGGCCGGCGTACAGCGTTGCTGCCATGGCCGAAAATCCGCACTGCGGCACCATGCCCAGCAGCGAGCCAACCACGGGGCCCGCGGCGCCGGCGCGCTTGATAGCGCCGTTGACGCGATCGCCTGCAACGTGCTCAAGGGTTTCAAGAGCCAAATACGTCACCAACAAAAACGGCACCAACGACAGCGTGTCCTTGCCGGCGTCGAACAGAATATCAATCAGTAAATCCATGACGGATGGAACCTTTCGTGTCTTTCGGCAGCATTGTAAAAGTCCTAGCGGTCAACTAGGGTATTGTAGTTGTCCCGGGCGCGGTGCCAATAGTTGCCCATGGTAAACTATCATCTCGCCACAACTCAGTAACCCCGAGCCGCGCGACGCGGCCCGTCCAAGGAGCAGTCTATGAACGTTTCGCAAGCACTCGAATACGAGCGCCAGCCGTTTATCCCCATGTTTATCTATGGCGATCACGGCGCCATGGAGTCCGAGCGCCAGAAGGGCGAGGAGGCCCTCAAGGTGCTCGAGACCGAGTACTTTACCGCCGAGGGCGACCCCGGCTTCGACTTTGCCACTGTGCGCGACCTGGCCGACCGCAACCGCGACCTGTGCGACCAAATTGGCGAGGCGCGCCTGCGCAACGTGACGCCCGCGACGCTCTCGCGCGGCCTGTCCGACGCCGACACCTGCGCCGCCATCGGCAAGATGCAAAAGCGCACCGCAGCATCGGTCATGCGCGAGATCCGCGGTGACCGCGACGCACTCGGCGTAGCCTATGCCCGCAAGCCCATCCAAGGCACGGTGCTGGGCATCGACATCGAGACCACCGGTCGCGCGCCCGAGCGCGGCTACATCATCAACGTGGGCTGGGAGATCATGGATCTCACCAGCGACGCCGTGCCGCATGACGCCGAGGCACACTACTGCGGCCTGCCCGACATCTACCGCGGCGAGGATGTGCCGCTATCGAACATCCATCACATCACCTGGGACGACATCGACGGCAAAAAGCCGTTCCGCGAGAACAAGGAGCTGCAGAAGCAGCTGCTCAAGCTCATGAAGAAGTATCCCTATATGGCGCATAATGCCGCCTTCGAGGACAGCTGGTTCAAAATTCATCTGGACGGTTACGCCGAGGCACGCCGCGCAGGCAAGATCATCGTCATCGACTCGCGCCAGATCTGCCGCAGCCTGGACGCCGACGTGCGTTCGCTCCCCCGCGAGTCCGCGCCCGCTGCGCTCGAAAATTGGGCACGCCGCCGTGGCACCCTCGCCGCCGACGCCAACGAGCAGCACCTGGGCCTCGACGACACCGATCTCATGCTCCGTACCGTCCAGGCCGAGTTCAACCTCAAGAACCTGTTTGCCAAGTAGAAACGTCTGCGACAAACCACGGCGTAGATCACGAGCGGCCTCGCAGCGGGAACCCCCGCGGCGGGGCCGCCCTACGTTCCATAAGCAGGCCCGCGCTTCACAAATTTTGAACCCTATTTTTTAACTATTTCGGCACTTTCCCGACACGTGATTTGTGTTCAGATGGCGATGCATCGATACCAAATGTGCAGCAATTGAGTATTTCTATGCTATAGCTGAGCAGCGAAAACATTGATTTAGGGTGAACGTGCCCATAATTGCGTCAAGCTTTTGGACAGCATTTGGTTAGACCTCTAAAACGACTTTTCCACTCAGCGCCATCAACACGACATTAGCTGACACGATATATACCATGAGTATCGTATTGTCACATACCACGGCAAAAGCGGTCTACCAGGCCGCGCATTCGGTGTCTGCGAAAGACATCGAGTCCTGCAGCCCTGTCGCAATTTACGGATCGTGTCCCACCGGAACGCTCCTCGACGCGGCCACAGAATGGCTTGCCAGACATGATGTTGCCCGCGACGCAAACCATCCCCTCGAGGTAATGGTGTTTGATCGCAGGAACGCGCGCTACGCGATGGACTGCCGATGCCACGTTTCGTCAAAGCGATTCTCATGCTCGCGTTTTATAGAGCTAGAAGATGACATCTACATTGTTGGCGTTGAGCTTTGTGCACTTCAGGCCGCCACCTATCTTTCTTTTCGCGAACTGGTGGAGTACTACTTTGAGCTGTGCGGCGCCTATTCCCTTGGAACCGGTTCTTCTACCTCTTATGCCGAGCGTTTCCCACTTACCTCAACCGAGAGGTTAAAGCAGTTCTTTAATTCCATTACCAGATGCGATGGTTTGGCCCTTGCCCGAAAGGCTATTCAATGTGTACGCGATGGATGCCGCTCTCCCATGGAAACGGCCTTTGTCATGATGCTTACGCTGCCCAAAAGCGAAGGTGGACTTGGTATTAAGGGAATTGAGACCGATTACGAGGTGCAGGTCACCGCCGCCGCAAAAAATCTCACGAGACGCAAAAAGTTCTTTATGGATGCATATCTGAAGAAATCTCGAACAGATATTGAATACAACGGGTTTTATCACGACGCCGAAGAGGACCGCGCTATCGACGAGGAGCGCAAGAATGCGCTTGCGTCCATGGGGTACGGAATCATCACCGTCAGCCGTTATTCCTTTATGCATGCCAGCTCTTTCGTTAGGGTCATGGAGGCAATCCAACGAAAAGAAGGTATACGCCCCTCGCGTCTGCCAAAAGACTTTCAAATCATGCAAGAGGACCTGAGACTGTTTGTGCTCAGAAGGTTTATTGAGGAGAAGAAACGAATCCAGGAGGAGCTTCGCCAGGATTCCGAAGAGCGTCAACGAATTGACCTCGAAAAAGCAATGCTCGAAGGCATCACATTGGACGATCCGACGATTAACGAAGCGCCGGCAATCGATGATATGCAAACCGTCGAACCCGACAGCCCATCACTCAACCAAACAAACAGCTTCACGCCCGAGGGCAGGGTCTTCGGGGCCGGAATCTAGGCCGACTAACAAGGTGGGTACCCTAGCGACGTGCAAAATTGCGAGTATTCAGCAGGGTCGGGTGTCCATCACCCTCGAGTGGATCCAAATGTGAAGCGAAATCACTCATGCGTGAGAACGTTAGGCAACATTTGAGGAAGAACTCATCGGTTTAACGCCCTAAGATGACTCTTAAACTACATTATTTGGCCTGAAATAAATTAACAGACCCCCTATCGTTGCAGAATACTCCAATTTTTGCACGGCGCAGGGGCACCCACCCCGGCATCGCTAATCAAAACCGCTTAGTCCGGGATCTCGTCCGCTTTTCCTCATCATTTTGTACGACGAATTACCTGAACGTTATTGACATATGAACATGCGCTCATATAATCGGAAGTAAATTATATGAGCGCATGTTCATATGAAAGGATATTGCAATGAGCGACCACGCTGATGAAACAAAGACTGACATCGAGGCCACCGAACCCGTGATCCCCACCACCTGCTCGCCCGAGGACCTTCCCGACGAGGAGTTGCTGTACGACTTGGCCGATCTGTTCAAGGTCTTCAGCGACACCACGCGCATCAAGATTCTCTATGCCCTCATGGGACGCGAGCTCTGCGTGGCTGACATCGCCGAGGCGACCGCAACCTCGCAGTCGGCAGTATCGCACCAGCTGCGCACGCTTAAGCAGTCGCACCTGGTCAAGTTCCGCCGCGACGGCCGCAACATCCTCTACTCGCTTGCCGACGATCATGTCTACACCATGCTCAACCAGGGCATGAGCCATATCTGCGAATAGCAACCAACCACGGTACCAGCGCGGCCTGCACCCAGGTCGCAAACACAGGGAAAGGAACCTACCATGAAAAAGCAGTTTAAGCTCGACGAGATCGACTGCGCCAACTGTGCGCGCGAGCTTCAGGACGAGCTGGCCAAACTCGAGGGCGTCAAATCCGTGTCCGTCAACTTTATGACCCAGAAATTGACGCTCGAGGCCGATGACGCCGAGTTCGACGAAGTGCTCAACCGCGTTGTAGAGTTTACCGCCGACGCCGAGCCGGACTGCGAGATTATTCTCTAGCCCAGGCTTACGCCAACCTGCAAGGCCGCGCTTGCCGCGGCCTTTGCCCGCAAAATTATATGAGCGAGTGTTCATACATTCAAATGGGAGGATACGAGTCATGGCCACCGCCGACCCCAAGAAGAAAAAGAAGCGCAAGAAAAAAGAGTCACTCGAGCATAAGCGCAACCGCATCCTGGTAGCGCTGGGCATTTTTGCCGTGGTGTACGCCCTCGATGAGCTTGGCATCCTCGCCGCCGCATTCGGCACCCCGGGCGACATCTACGCCAGCTTTGTGCTGTTCCTCGTGCCGTTTTTGATTGCCGGCTACGACGTACTGCAAAAGGCATTCAATAACATCCGCCGTGGCAAGGCCTTCGACGAGAGTTTCCTTATGGCAGTCGCGACCATCGGTGCGTTTGCCATGGTGCTCTTCCCCGATACCGACCCGCACATGGCCGAAGGCGCCGCCGTCATGCTGTTCTACCAAGTCGGCGAGTTGTTCCAGGCATACGCCGTGGGCAAGAGCCGCAAGTCGATCAGCGCCATGATGGACATCGCGCCCGACTACGCTAACGTCGAGCAAGCCGACGGCACACTCGAACAGGTCTTTCCCGATGACATCGCCGTCGGCACCGTGATCGTGGTCAAGCCCGGCGAGCGCGTGCCCATCGACGGCGTCATCGTCGAGGGCGAAACCCAGCTCGACACCGCCGCGCTCACGGGCGAGTCAGTCCCCCGCCCCGCCAAGTCCGGCGACGATATTATCAGCGGCTGCATCAACATGACGGGCCTCATCCACGTGCGCACCACCAAGCCCTTTGGCGAGTCCACCGTCGCGCGCGTCCTGGAGCTCGTGGAGAATGCCAGCGAAAAGAAGGCACGCACCGAGAACTTCATCACACGCTTCGCCCGCGTCTACACCCCCGCCGTCACCGGCGCGGCCGCGGTGCTCCGCCTTGGCGGCGGCCTGGTCACCGGTGCCTGGTCCGACTGGATTCTGCGCGGCCTGACTTTCCTGGTCGTCAGCTGCCCGTGCGCGCTCGTGATCAGCGTGCCGCTGAGCTTCTTTGGCGGCATCGGCGGCGCCTCCAAGCTGGGCGTTCTCATCAAGGGTTCTAACTACCTCGAGACGCTCGCCGACGTGGACACCGTCGTCTTTGACAAGACGGGCACCCTCACCAACGGCACGTTCTCGGTGGTCGCGGTGCACCCCGAGGCTGGCTATACCGAGCAGTCGTTGCTCGAGGTCGCAGCCCTTGCGGAGTCGTTCTCGGATCACCCCATCGCGCAGTCCGTGCGCGTCGCCTACCAGGGCGAGGTCGACCCCAAGCGAGTGAGCGACTCCGCCAACGACGCGGGCCACGGCGTGACGGCAATCATCGACGGCAAGCACGTCGTCGTCGGCAACGCAAAGATGCTCGCCGCGGCCGGAGTCGAAGCGCCCGATTGCGAGGTCGTCGGAACGATTCTGCATGTGCTCGTTGACGGCGTTTACGCCGGCCACATCGTGATTGCAGACACTGTTAAGGCCGATGCCGAGCAGACGGTCCGCGACCTGCACGCCGCCGGCGTCAAGCGCACCGTTATGCTCACGGGCGACCGCGAGGAAGTGGCTGCTGCGGTGGCCAAGCAGCTCGGCCTCGACGAGTTCCATGCGCAACTGCTGCCGGGCGATAAGGTCGAGCGTGTTGAAGCGCTGCTCGCGGCCGAAAGCGGCAAGGGCAAGCTCGCCTTTGTCGGCGACGGCATCAACGATGCGCCAGTGCTTACGCGCGCCGATGTTGGCATTGCCATGGGTGCCATGGGGTCCGACGCCGCGATTGAGGCGGCGGATGTCGTGCTGATGGATGACAAGCCGTCCAACATCTCCCGCGCGATTCGCGTGGCGCGCAAGACCATGTCGATTGTTTGGCAGAATATCATCTTTGCGCTGGGCGTTAAGCTGCTGATTTTGGTGCTTGCGGCGCTCGGCATCGCCAACATGTGGCTTGCGGTCTTTGGCGACGTAGGCGTGGCAATCATCGCCATCCTGAACGCCATGCGCGCGATGGGTGTCAAGAACCTGTAGCGCTGTCCGGCCGGGACCGGGCTTGGTTTTGAAAACGTCCTCGACCAATGAAGTGCCCCCGTTCTGCTCCTTCGGAGCTACGAACGGGGGCACTTCTGGTCTGCGGAATGTTTTCAAAACCAAGCCCGGTCCCGGCCTGCGGTGACATTGCTGGCGGTTCTTGGGCTCACTTGCTGGCGGGGTTCCTTGTCTGAGTTGGACTTGATTGGCGGGACCTTTCGCCCCGGTCGCTGTCCCGCGCCTTTGGCGCGGGAGGCGCGCCTCTTTGGAGACGCGGGGATAGCTCAGCCGTGGGGACATCGCGCACCAATTGCCCCACTTTGAACTGCGTCGGACTCGTTGTTGTTCGAATCCCCTATCCCCCTTTCGCTGGTTCGCGCTACTGGGGGTCAATTAGGCTTCCGTTGTTGCGCCGGCCGTATCTTCCCGTCCCAACATCGCCCTCAGCTTCTCGAAGCTCTCCTCACTCAGGCAGTGCTCCATGTGGCAACCCTCTTGCGACGCGACATCCGCCGAAACACCGGCTTCCTCGAGCAACCGCACGAAAAAGCAGTGGCGCTCCCACATTTGGCGAGCGACCTCCAGACCACGCTCCGTCAGATGAACGTCGCGCTTGCCCATTTCGACATAGCCGCTGTTCTCCAGCGTCGCCATGGCCTTGGAGACGCTCGCCTTGGTTACGCCCAGGTATTCAGCGACGTCAATCGATCGAACGATGCCCTGGCGCTCCGAGAGCACATAAATAGATTCGAGATAATCTTCTCCAGATTCACGTAGGGCCATGGGCCGCCTTTCGCGATGATTGTTAGTTAGCCTTTGGATACTTTTCTTGGCTTACTTTACCGCAAAAGCTGCCCATGTCTTACTACGTTGTTTAAAAAGTTAACCGTGTTTCACAAAATGTGCGTGGCAAGCAGAGCGACACGGCACGCAACGTACAAGGAATGTCCCCAACTGTCGGCAGAAAAGAAACGTCCCTAAGTGCCAAGCCGCAGCTATAGCAGGTCAAAGTGCTTGGCGGCGTTGTAAATTCCGTCGTCGTCCACGGCAGTCGTCACGTAGGTCGCCGCGGCTTTCACCGTGTCCTGTGCGTTGCCCATGGCCACACTTGTGCCCACGGCGGAAAACATCGACAGGTCGTTCTCGCCGTCGCCAAAGGCGATCGCCTCGCTCGCATCGATGCCCAGGCGATCCAGCGTCGCCGCCACGCCCAGGTCCTTGCCACCGTTCGCCGGAATAATATCGCAGAACAGATCGCACCAGCGCGTAGTGAGCGAATGCGACACGGCATCGGTCACGATATGCTCGTCAACCGGGTCCACAAAGGCGCAAAACTGGTAGACCGGCGCATCGAAGGCGTGCTCAAACGGCTCCTCGTGGTAGACAATTCCCGCGTTGCTGCCGGCCGTCACCACGCGCTCGGAGAGGCGGTTCACAAACGAGTTCTCGCCCTGCATGCACAGCGAGTCATAGCGCCCCTGCGCCACCTGGTCCACGATCACCGCAACGTCGTCCGGGTCAATCGGGCAGCTACGGTAGACGCCCCCGGCATCAAAGCAGTGCTGGCCCGAAAGCGTAATGTACGCATCCCAGCCCAGATCGAACAGCCAGTCCGGCATCTGGTAGGTCGGGCGACCCGTGGCGATCACGCACGCGATTCCCTGCTCATGAAAGCTGTCGAGCACCTGCTGCGCCGACGCCGGAATCCGGTGGGTCTTAAAGCTCAGCAGCGTGCCGTCGATATCGAAAAACGCGGCTTTGATCATCCTCGTCTACTCCTCGCCCTCGAGCTTTTCGCTCGCCTCAAGCCACGCCATCTCCAGCTCGTCCATGGCGGCGTGGGCCTCGTCGATCTTTGCCTGCTGTTCGCCCAGCGCCGTGTAGTTGGTGGGATCGACCTGGGCCATGGCGGCCTCGGCCTCCTCCACGCGGGCGCGCTGCGTCTCCATCTTGCGCTCGAGTGAGCTTACCTCGCGGCGGAGCTTCTGGCGCTCGGCATTGGAAAGGCCATTGGGCTGCCCGCTCGCCTTGGGCTTATCGGCCGCAACCGCTGCGGCGCCGGTTTCAAACGTGCCGGTCTTGGCGCTCGGCGCGCCCACGGGCTCGCCCTCGGCGGTGGCGTTGCACAGGCGCAGATACTGGTCGACACCGCCAGGCATATGCGTCAGGTGGCCGTCGAGCAGCGCCCACTGCTGGTCGGTCACGCGCTCCATGAGGAATCGGTCGTGCGTCACCAGGATCAGCGTGCCCGGCCAGCCGTCGAGCAGGTCCTCGACAATCGCCAGCATGTCGGTATCCAGGTCGTTGCCCGGCTCGTCCAGGATAAGCACGTTGGGCTCGTCCAGGATCGTCAGCAGCAGCGACAGGCGACGGCGCTGACCGCCCGAAAGATCGCCGATGCGGCTCCAGAGCTGCTGCGTCGTAAAGCCCAGGCGCTCGCAGAGCTTCTCGGGCGAGGTCTCCTTGCCGTCGATGACGTAGTACTTCTTATAGTTGCTGAGCACCTCGCGGATCGTGTCGCCCATGTAGGGCTCAAGCTCCTCGAGCTGCTGCGACAGCACGCCAAAGCGCACCGTCTGGCCGATCTTCACGCGGCCGCGCAGGGGCGCGATCTTGCCCTGAATCACGTCGAGCAGTGTGGACTTGCCGGCGCCGTTCTCGCCCAAAAGACCATAGCGGTCGCCCGCGCCGATGAGCCAGGTCACGTCGGAAAGCACCTGCTTGGGTGCGCCATCGGTATCCGCATAGCCGGCGTCCACGTCGATCACGTCGATGACCTGCTTGCCCAGGCGGCTCACCGCCAGGCGCTTGAGCTCCAGCTCGTCGCGCACGGGCGGCACGTCGGCGATGAGTTCGCGGGCGGCCTCCACGCGAAACTTGGGCTTGGTGGAACGGGCCTGGGCGCCACGGCTCAGCCACGCGAGCTCCTTGCGCGCCATGTTGCGACGACGCTCCTCGGTAACCGCGGCCATGCGGTCGCGCTCCACGCGCTGCAGAATGTAGGCCGAGTAGCCACCCTCGAAGGGATCGACCTGGCCGTCGTGGACCTCCCACATGCTGGTGCAGACCTCGTCCAAGAACCAGCGATCGTGCGTGACCACGAGCATCGCGCCCTGACCGCGCTGCCAGCGGGCCTTTAAGTGACGCGCGAGCCAGTTGATGGTGCGCATGTCCAGGTGGTTAGTGGGCTCGTCGAGCATGAGCACATCATAGTCGCCGATCAGCAGGCGCGCGAGGTCCACGCGACGGCGCTGGCCACCCGAAAGCTCGCCCACCGTTCCCTCCCAGGGCACATCGCTAATGAGGCCGGCAAGGATCTGGCGTGTTCGCGGACTCGACGCCCACTCATACTCGGGCGTGTCGCCCACAACGGCATGATGCACGGTATCGGTGTCGACAAGCTGGTCCTTTTGGCCGAGCAGGCCGATCGTGGTGCCGCGGCGATGAGTCACGCGGCCGTCGTCGGGCTCCAGCGTGCCGGCGAGCACGCTCAGCAGCGTCGACTTGCCGTCGCCGTTTTTGCCGACGATGCCAATACGGTCGCCCTCGCCCACGCCGAGCGTCACGCTATCGAAAATATGCTTGGTGGGAAACTCTAGGCTGACGGAATCGCATCCCAAAAGAATCGCCATGTGCCCTGCTCCTTCGTAGAAATTCAACGTTGTCCATGATAGCAGCGAGCCCCACCCCAAACCACCACGAAGGTGCCTGTCCCCTTTGTGGTGGTCGGTCTGGCAGCGACACAAAAAAGGCGGGCCATCTCCCGCAAGAGATGACCCGCCTCTCCAATCAGTCCCGTGGCGACCGTGGCCGCCACGGGCCTCAAGCATGTCCCGGACTAGGAGAACATGCCGGTGAGGTAATCATTCAGCCGCTTATCCTTGGGCCGTTGGAAAATCTCGTCGGTCTCGTCGTACTCGACCATATCGCCCATGTAGAAGAACGCCGTGCGGTTGGACACGCGCGACGCCTGTTCCATGTTGTGCGTCACGATGACGATGGCGCGCTCGGCCACAATCGACGACATAAGGTCCTCGATCGCCAGCGTCGAGATGGGATCGAGCGCCGAGCAGGGCTCGTCAAACAGAATAACGTCGGGGTTGAGTGCCAGAGTGCGCGCGATGCACAGACGCTGCTGCTGACCGCCCGAAAGCGCGTAGGCACTCTTGTCGAGCTTGTCCTTGACCTCGTCCCACAGCGCCGCGCCGCGCAGGCTCTCCTCGACCATGCGATCGAGTTCATCGCGGTCGGTGATACCGTGGCGCTTAGGCGCAAACGTGATGTTGTCGCGAATGGACTTGCGAAACGGGTTGGGCTGCTGAAACACCATGCCAATGGAGCGGCGCAGCTCGTAGGTGTTTTCGGTCTTGGTGTTCACGTTGCGCCCGCGGTAGTTGATCTCACCCTCCACGCGGCAACCGCGAATCTCGCGATTCATCAGGTTGAGGCTACGCAAAAAGGTCGACTTGCCGCAGCCCGAAGGCCCGATGAGCGCCGTGATCTCGCCCCTGTGAAAGTCGAGTGACGTATTGTGCAGCGCATGGTGGTCGCCATAGTACACGTTGACGTCCTTGGTGGAGAGCACGACCTCGTCGCTCACGGCTTTGCCGCTCACGCGCACGCGCTTCTCGCTCTCCCCCACACTCGACAGAAAGTCCTGGGTCTCGGACGTGACCGCCTCGGTTGCGGGCGTTGCATTCATCTCGCTCATTCGGCCGTCATCTTCCTTGCCAGTTGCTTGCCCACGATACGGGCGACTACGTTAAACAGCAGCACGCAGATCATCAGCAGCGCGGCGGTGCCCCAGACGATCTGCTGTGCCTCGGGGCTGCCCTCGCCGTAAATCTTGTAGATGTGCACGGCGAGCGACTCACCGGGACGGAACACGTTCCAGGCGCAGGTGGGGCTCGACAGGTTAAAGCTCAAGAAGTTCAGACGCACCGGCGAGCTCATGCCCGAGGTAAAGAGCAGCGCCGCGGCCTCGCCAAACACGCGGCCGGCCGAAAGCACGATGCCGGTCACAATGGCGGGCATGGCCTCGGGGATCAGGATGTGCAGCGTGGCCTCCCAGCGGGTGAGGCCCATGGCCAGGCACGCATCGCGCTGGGCCTGCGGCACGTCCTCGAGCGCCTGCTGAATCACGCGCACCAGGATGGGGATGTTGAAGATGGTGAGCGCGACGGCGCCGGAGATGATGGAGTACTTCCAGCCCAGCTGCACCGAGAACACCAGAAAGCCGAACATGCCGACGACGATGGAAGGCAGCGAGGACAGCGTCTCGATGGCGGTGGAGGCGATGTCGCGGATAGGGCCGTTCGGTGCGTACTCAACCAGGAAGACCGCTCCGCCCAGGCTGATGGGCACCGAGATGACCAGAGTGATCAGCAGCAGGTAGAACGAGTCGAACAGCTGGTAGAGCACGCCGCCCTGGGTACCGTTGGCGCGCGCGGGCTGCGTGAGAAATCCCGGCTGGATCAGCGTCGAAATGCCCTCGAACAGGATATAGGCCACCATGGCAACGACAATGAGCATGACAATGGCGACGATCGCCGTCAGCACGCCCGTGGCGATGCGGTCCTGCTTTTGGACGCGCCCGAGTCTCGCCTCGTCGATATGGATGCGCGTGCTAGCCACCCGGTCATCCTCCCTTGCGGCCAATGAGATGGATGATCAGGATGAAGATGAGGCTCATGCCCATCAACAGCAGACCAAGCGCCCACAGAACATCGTCCTGGGCCGAGCCCTCGGCATAGACTGCCATGGACGTGGTGAGCGTGGTGGTGATGGTCGAGGCCGGCGACAGCAGCGACGTCGGCATGGCCTCGATGCCGCCGATAACCATGCGCACGGCGAGCGTCTCGCCAAAGGCGCGGGTCATACCGAGGATGACCGCGGTCATGAGCGACGGCATGGCGGACTTGAGCACCACGTGCCAGATGGTCTGCCAACGGGTGTAGCCCAGCGCGAGCGAGCCCTGACGGTAGCTGTCGGGCACGGCGCGCAGGCCATCGACCGAAAGGGTGGTCATCGTCGGCAGAATCATGACGGCCAGCACGATGGCGCCGGGCAAGATGCCCAGGCCCGTGCTCACGTGGAAAACGCTCTTCATAAGGCCGACAACCACGTGAAAACCGATCAGGCCAAAGACGACCGAGGGAATGCCGGTCAAAAGCTCAATAAGCGGCTGAAAGACCTTGGAGCCAAACTTAGGCCGAATCTCGACCGCAAAGATGGCAGAGCCGATGGCGATGGGCAGCGCGATGAGCGTGGAGAGCACCATGACCGCAAACGAGGTGACAATCAGGGGCAGAGCGCCGGTGTAGGGCAGGCCGCTTTCGGCTGTGTTGGCCAGGTCCCACTTGGCGCCGGTGAAGAACTCGACGACCGAAACGCCGTCCTTGAGAAAAGCCGAGAGGCCCTTTTGGGCGACCATAAAGATGAGCGCGGCAACGACAAGCGTCACGAGCGCAACGCACGCGCCCGTGACGCCCAGGCCCACGTTCTCAAGGTCGCGCTTTGGCAGCTGTTTTGCCATTGCAAACCTTTCCGGGGCGATTACTTATTTAGCGGAGACCTTGCCGCTGGCGTCCTTGACGACCTTCATGGCAGAGACGGGGATAAAGCCCTGCTCCTCGACGAGCTTGCCCTGGACGTCATCGGAAAGCATGAACTCCAGGAAGGCCTTGGTGGCCTCGTCGGCATCCTTAGCGCAGTACATGTGCTCGGTAGCCCAGATCTTGAAGGAGTCGTCGGTGACGTTTGCGCTCTTGGGCTCCACGCCCTCGACCTTGATGGCGTTGAACTTGGAGTCATCGAAGTGCGAGAAATCGAGGTAGGAGATGGCGTTGTCGGTGCTGCCCATCTGAGTCTGAACGTCGCCGGACTTGTCGAGCTCGGCGTCGCCCTTAAAGTCGACAGCCTCGTCGCCAAAGACGGCAGCCTCGAAGGTGGCGCGGGTACCGGAGCCGGCCTTGCGGTTGAGAACGACGATAGTAGCGTCGTCGCCGCCGACCTCCTTCCAGTTGGAGATCTGGCCGGAGAAGATGCCCTTGAGCTGCTCGAGGGACAGGTCGTCGACCGTCACGTTCTTGGAGACGACGGGACCCATGCCCACGACGGCGACCTCGTGGTCGACGAGGTTCTTGACCTGATCGGCCTCGAGCTTGGTTTCGGCGAAGACGTCGGAGTTGCCGATGGTGACGGTGCCGGCGGCGACAGCGGTCAGGCCCTTGCCCGAACCGTTGCCCGAGCCGGAGACGGAGACGTCCGGGTTGGCATCCATGAACTTCTCGGCAGCGGCCTCGACGAGAGCCTGGAACGAGGAGGCACCGTCGTAGGTCACCTCGCCGGAGACGGACTCGGCAGCAGCGGCGCTGCCCTTGTCGGCGGCGTCGGATGCGCCGGAGCCGCCGCAACCAACGAGACCGAGACCGACGATGCTGGCAAGACCACCAGCGAGGCCGAGGAACTGACGACGAGAATAAGCCTGATCGAGCATGATCTTCCTTTCACACATGCGACTCGCGGGCACCCTGCCCGCTTTGCTGTTTGGAAAGATACGACCCCGATCGGGCGACGACTGCCTTATCTGCGGTTTCTTACGGGCATTTGATAGACCCTTACCGCAAGCGCGGCTCGGCTTTACAAACGAATAACAATCCCCACCCAAGCATGGCGCGCCTTTTACACCAATAAAAACAAAGTTGCGGTGAAATAGTTCCTGTTTGGCCATCAAATGGCCCATTCTAGGAACTATTCCACCGCAACTTAGATTGGGAAACCGCGAAACCTTAAAGCTCTAATTCATTCAAACGGAGGATTGCCACGATATAGATCTTGAGCGCTTGCTTGAGCTGTTCCTCGTTGGCGCACTCGTTGGGGCCGTGCATCTGGCCGCCCCATGCGGGCAGCTCCAGGCCGGTTTCCTCGGGGCCAAATGAGACGGCGCGGGCAAAGTTGCGTGCGTACGTGCCACCGCCCATGGCGAAGGGCTCGGCGTGCTTACCCGTAAACTCGTTATAAGTGTCAATCAGCGCCTTCACGGCCGGATCGTCGGCAGAGACCGAGAACGGCACCTTGGTACGACCCACGCGATACGTCACACCAAAGCGGCCCACGAGCGGCTCGAGCTGCTCGCAGATGGTATCGGCGCTCGTGCTGTCGGGGAAACGCACGTCGATGACCTGCTCAATGTGGCCATCCGCCACGCGGATGACGCCGGGGTTGCAGGTGAGCGGGCCAAACGCGGGGCTCGTCGCGTCGATACCCAGGCCGCGGCCATAGGCGTCCGCATGCACAAAGGCCAGAAACTTGACAAACTCGTGCTCGGCAGGCGTCAGCAGGCGCTCGTCGCGCGCACCAAACGCGTCCTCGGCCTCGCGCAGGTACGTCACGATCAGGCCGACGGCATTGATCGTTCCCTCAGGCATCGAGGCATGACCGCCAATGCCGTGGGCGAAAATCTGCGCATGCCCGTTATCGAGTGCCGTAATCTCCAGGCGGTCGGCGTTCTCAACGGGCGCCGGCAACTCATCGGCGGCAATCGCAAGCTCGCAGATAGACTGCGACGGAATGGCATTGCTCGCCTCGGCGCCGCTCCACGACACAATGCGCCCGCCATCGATCTTGGGGCTCACGAACGTCGCCCCAAACTGGCCCTTCTCGGCATTGCAGACCGGGAACTCGGCATCGGGCGTAAACAGAAAGTCGGGGTTCGCGTGGTTCTCCAGATAATGGTGAACGTCGGACATGCCCACTTCCTCATCGCAGCCCAGCAGCGCGCGGAAGGTATAGCGCGGAACAATGCCGTGCTTGAGCAGATAGGCGCCGGCGTAGAGCGACAGCACGGCCGGACCCTTGTCGTCGATCACGCCGCGACCGAGCAGCCAGCCCTCGCGACGCTCCATCGCAAACGGGTCGGTGTTCCAGCCGGGGCCGGCAGGCACCACGTCCACGTGGCAGATGGTCGCGAGCTGTTTGTCGCCGCGGCCCGGGATATCGGCAATGCCCACATAGCCCTCGTCGTCGCTCGTCTGGTAGCCGAGCTTCTGCGCAATGCCGAGCGCGCAATCGAGCGCGTCACGGACTGGGCGGCCAAACGGCGCGCCGGGCTCCGCATCGGCGGAAACTGCCACGGACGGATAACTCACCAGCTGCTCGATATCGGCGACGACATCCTCCCAGACCTCGTCGACATACTCGGTAACGCTCTGCTCCACCTGATTCATGGAGGACCTCCTTACCAATGAGCGGCGAGCGTGCCCGCCCCTCACATCACATACTTATATTGCGAAAAGTTTAGCAAGCTCGGCCACCGAGTGCACCACCGCATCGGCACCCGCGGCCTCGTGCTCCCCCGGTGCCGCCGCACCCGAATAGATGCCGATGCACGGCACGCCCATCGCGTGCGCGCCCTCGACGTCGTTAAAGCGGTCGCCAATCATCACGGCATCGTCCGCGGTCGCGCCTAGGGTCGCCAGCGCATCGCGGACCGAATCGGCTTTGGTCTCGCGACCCTGCGGCGGATTCATGCCAACCACGGCTTCGAACTGGCAAAGCCCCAGCTCATGCACCATATCGATGCACTTTGCCTCCATGCGCGACGTCGCGACGGCCAAGCGATGCCCTTGTGCGACAAGGCCATCGAGCAGCTCGGGAATCCCATCAAACACAGGGTACTCCCCCGGTCCCAGCTCATCAAAAAAGGCACGGTACTCGTCGGCCACCACAAGCGACTCCTCGCGCGTAAAGCCGTAAAAGTCGTGGAAGCTCTTCCAAAGGGGAGGACCGATCATACGGCGCAAGTCACCCATCTGCGCTTCCGAAAACCCACGCGCAGCCAGCGTCTTGCGTGTCGAGGTCATCACTGCCCGACCCGTATCGGCCACCGTGCCATCGAAATCAAACAGCACGACCGGCCGCCTGCATATCTCCAGTGCCTCCATCGGCATCCCTCTTCCCCAGTTGATGATTTCCACACCGACACTTCAAACTGTTGACTATTCAACAATTGAACCTAGCAATGTGGAACGACTCTACTATACTTGTCGCACTTTGCTCTCAGAAGGCGGCGCGCAAACGCCCCAACGAAAGGTGCAATTATGTCTTTTGCCATCATAACCGACTCCACGTCGGACATCTCCCCCGCCCGTGCCCAAGAGCTCGGCATTTACGTGATTCCGCTGCATGTGATTATCGAAGGCGAGGACCTGCTCGACCAGGTGCAGATCACCGCCGAAGAGTACGTCGACCGCATGGCAGGCTCTGAGCAGCTGCCGCACACCTCGCAGCCGAGTGCCGGCGAGTTCAAGGCACTCTTTGACCGCGTGCTCGCCGACGGCCACGATAGCGCCATCTTTATCTCGCTATGCAGCGAGTGGTCCGCCTGCTACGCCAACGCGTGCCAGGTGGCCGATACCCACGAGCTCGACGTGCGCTGCATCGATTCGCGCACCGGCTCGGGCGCCGAGGGTCTGCTGGTAGAGTACGCGCTCGCCATGCGCGAGGACGGCCGCAGCCTAGACGAGACCGAGGCTCAGATCCGCGCGACGCTGCCCGACGCCCATCTGCTGCTGATTCCGCGCACGCTCGAGAACCTGGTCAAGAACGGCCGCGCGCCCAAGCTCGCTGGCCAGCTGACGCAGATGCTCAACATTCGCCTGGCCGTTTCGCCGGAGTGGAAATCGGGCGAGATCAAGGCCATCAAGAAGGGCCGCGGCGCCAAGCGCATCGTCGCCAACACCATGGCCGACTGCCTCGCGTTTTTGGCTGAGCATCCGGGTTCAAGCGTGCGCGTGCTCACGACCGGCGCCGCCGAGGAGCAAGAGCTCGTCAACCAGGCGCTCGCGGGCCAGGACTACGTAGACGCCGGCACCGGCCCCATCGGCTGCACCATCGCGACCCACGTAGGCGTCGACGCCATCGCCATCAGCTACTGCCCCCGCTACCAGCCAACTCGCTAGGAACGCCCACATCAGTTGCGGTGAAATAGGGACTGTTTTTGGCTTATCAGCTGCCAGTCAGTCCCTATTTCACAGCAACTTGGAAGCAGTTCATTTGGGACGGGACTAAAAAGACTGGTATCAAACGTTTCAGACCAGTCTTTTTAGCCCCGTCCCATTTTACCTACCCTACATCAGTCCGCTCAGGGCAATGTCGACAGCTTCGTTGAGGTCGTCGGTGATGTGTACGAGCTCGGGATCGAGCGGGCTGATCATACCGGTGTCCATCACCGGACCGTTAAGCCAGTCGAATAGGCCCTGCCAGTACTCGGTACCCACCAGCACAAGCGGCATGCGCTTGACCTTGTGCGTCTGCACCAGCGTGAGTACCTCGAACATCTCGTCGAGCGTGCCAAAACCACCGGGAAACACGATGGCACCCGAGCTGTATTTGACGAACATGGTCTTCCGCACAAAGAAGTAACGGAAGTCCATACCAAGGTTCACGTATTTGTTGAGCCCCTGCTCGTGCGGCAGCTCAATGCCCAAACCAACTGACTTGCCGTTGACGCTCGCCGCCCCCTTGTTGGCCGCTTCCATGATGCCGGGGCCGCCACCGGTGATAACCGCCACGCCACGCTGGGCGATTTTACGGCCGACCGTACGTGCCGCCTTGTAGAGCGGATCGGTCTTGGGCGTGCGGGCGCTGCCAAAGATGGTCACCGCAGGCCCGAGCTCGGCAAGCGCGCCAAAGCCGTCGACAAACTCGGCCTGGATGCGCAGCACGCGCCACGGATCAGCATGCAGCCAGTCGGTCGACTCCTCGGGCGCCAGCAGGTTGGCATAGGTGTTGTCTTTAGGAATCATGGGGCCGCGCATGACCACGGGACCGCGGCGGTACGTCTCGTCGTAGGCAGGCTCGCCCTCAACATTCTCGTTCTTAATCATGGGTACTCCTATCAAGAAAAAGAAAACGGACGGGGTCGACGCCATGCGCCAAACACCCGCCCGAACATCAACTATTCGGTATGGTACCCACGATGCATCAAGTGCTTGCAAGCTATCGGTCAGCGGTCGCGCAGACGGTGTTATCGAACGTGATGACCGGCCGGCGCCCGCCCTTTGCCGTTGCCCGCGCCCTGCAAGCGCCTGTGCCGCTCTTAGTAGTCCACCGCCGCAGGACTGTTCATCCAGTCACTTACGAACGCGCCGTAGCGGCCCTCGATAATGGCCTGGCGGGCACGCTGCATAAGGTTGAGCAGGTAGTAGATGTTGTGCATCGACAGCAGAATACCGCCGAGCATCTCCTTCTGCGTGACCATGTGGCGGATGAGCGCGCGGCTGTAGCCGCCCGTGCACACCGGGCAGGTGCAGGTGGGGTCGATGGGGCCGTCGTCGTGCGCAAAGCGCGCGTTGCGGAAGTTAAGGCGACCCTCACTGGAGAACGCCGTACCCATGCGGCCGGTGCGCGTCGGCAGTACGCAGTCGAACATGTCGATGCCCACGCCAACGCCGCGCACGAGCGTCGTCGGATTGCCGACGCCCATGAGGTAGCGCGGCTTGTGCTTAGGCATGTACTCGGAAACCAGCGGCGCCAGCGTCTCGAACATGGTCTCGTGATCCTCGCCCACCGAGTAGCCGCCGATGCCATAGCCGGGGAAGTCGCCGCACTCCTCCAGGTGGCGCAGCGAGCGCAGGCGCAGGTCCAGATGCATGCCACCCTGGACGATGCCAAAGAGCGCCTGGTCATCGCGGGTGTGAGCCTTATAGCAGCGCTCGGCCCACATGCTCGACAGCTCCACCGCACGCTCGACGTAGGCGCGCGTGGCGGGATAGCCCGGGCACTGGTCGAGCTGCATGCAGATGTCGGAGCCGAGCTTCATGGCGATTTCCATGTTGTCCTCGGGTGTCCAGAACACATGGCGGCCGTCGTAATCGTTGACGATAAAGCGCACGCCCTCGTCGGTGAGCTTGACGGCGTCGTTGTGGCTGAAGACCTGGAAACCGCCCGAGTCGGTGAGGATGGGGCCGTGCCAGTTCATAAACTTGTGCAGTCCGCCCAGCTCGGCGATGGTGTCCTCGCCGGGACGCATGGACAGGTGGTAGGTGTTGGCGAGCACGATCTGCGCACCGAGCTGCTTAACGGTCTCGGTGGGGATGCCCTTGACGTTTGCCTTAGTGCCCACAGGCATAAAGATCGGTGTCTCGATGTCGCCGTGCGGGGTATGCAGCACGCCGGCGCGCGCGTGCGTCGTCGGATCCTCGGCGATTAGGTCGAATTTAAAGAGATTCTGGTCCATAAACTGGAACTCCTTGATTGCGGTTCATACGCAGACCATTATACGGGCAACCCGCAAGAAGCACCGACTCGACAGAAACTGGCGCAAAGGGGTCATAGTCATTGGGGACGTTCTTAAATGACTAGTCGTCGGGGACAGTCTTCAGCGCCATCTTGCAAAGGAGTGTCCCAATCTGCCGGCACTCAGGGACTGTCCCCAAGTGCCGGCAAGAGTGTCCCTTTCGACTAGTCATTTAAGAACGTCCCCAACGACTACATCAACAAAGGCAACGCCGATGTTATGGCACCGACAGCGAAAACCCGCCAGAGCGAGCAAGGTTTCTTCAAGCAAAATGGCGCCGCAGGTTGAACATAAGTCAGCGAGCGGGCCGCATTTGAGACAAGGTGACGTGAAACGAAAGGGCGCTGACCTTCTGGTCGCGCCCTTGAAGTTGAACGTCAGATTGTCCAAATGCGGCCCGCGCAGCGTCGAGC
>OAVX01000152.1_pt1 | contig 64464 bp, 67 predicted proteins | sample 1476471 | NCBI WGS metagenome assembly OAVX01 (sample SAMEA2580114, study PRJEB22360) | human gut metagenome | biome: human gut; feature: human-associated habitat; material: faeces | place: Denmark | collected 2008/2010
ATTATCAAATGAATAAAGCATATATGTCTTCTTTGCGTTTGATATATATCAAACGAATCACTTATACTGTAGCCGGACTGAGTTCGATACAAGTATATACAGAAAACGAAGGAAGGAAAAAGGTATCTATATAGCCCCACCTGGCCCTTTTGCCTTTGCTATAATAGGTAGTAATAAAGTCTATACCAAAGTTCTAACAGCAAATAGACATATCTCCCGAAATAATTCAAGGTAAAAGAATGGTTAGTATCAATAAGTTAACTATATTTGCTGTCTGATAAAAACTTACGAAATATAGATATGAAACAATTTTTTAAAATGATGTTCGCCTCAGCACTAGGTGTTTTTGTTGCTGTTGGCCTGATTTCCATTGTATTTGTATTCACTCTGATTGGTATTGCAGCCAATGTAGGCAGTACTCCTGATTACACCCCAAAAAGCAATACCGTATATAAATTAACGCTTGAAGGAAACCTCTCCGACAATACCGAAGAAAACCCAATCGCTATGCTGATGGGTGAAACAGATAAGTCTCTTTCATTAAAAGATATTCTTTCCTCTATCCAGACTGCCAAAGAGAATAAAAATATTAAAGGTATATATATAGAAGCAAAAGGTCTTAGCACCGGTTCTGCCAGTCTCGAGGCCATACGTAGAGCATTAAACGATTTCAAAGAAAGCGGAAAATTCATTGTTGCTTATTCTGACAATTATACGCAGGGTTGCTATTATCTATGTTCTGTTGCCGATAAAGTCTTCCTGAATCCACAAGGTACATTAGGACTTGTCGGAATGGCTTCACAAACGATGTTCTATAAAGATTTATTAAAAAAGGTCGGCGTAGAAATGATGATATTTAAAGTCGGAACTTACAAGGGCGCTGTTGAACCGTTCATGCTCGACAAACTAAGTGACGCCAACCGTGAACAAATCCAATCATATATAAGTACCATTTGGGACAATGTAACCAACGGCATTGCCGAATCCAGAAAAATCCCGGTTGCCGACATCAATAATTTTGCCAATCAAGGCTATGCTTTCGCTGCGGCTGAAAAAACTGTCGAATGCGGCCTGATAGACGAATTGAAATACCGTCCCGAAGCCGAAGAATTCGTAAAAGAGCTGGCCGGACAAAGCGACAAACGCCTACAGACTGCCAGCCTTTCAAATATGAAAAGCATCAAAACCATCAGTCGTGAAAAGGCAGACCGTATAGCAATCCTGTATGCAGAAGGCGAAATCAAACCCGAAACTCCCTCTTCACCTTATAATACGGAACAGGCTATTACGGAGAAAGTAGCTTCCGAACTCATCAAGTTAAAAAATGATGAAAACGTAAAAGCCGTTGTTTTCCGTGTCAACTCACCAGGTGGAAGTGCCTTTGTATCCGAACAAATCTGGCGCCAAGTCATTGAACTGAAAAAAGTAAAGCCGATTGTTGTCTCCATGGGCGATGTTGCTGCCTCGGGAGGTTACTATATTTCGTGTGCCGCCAGCAAGATTGTAGCTGAACCCAACACGCTTACCGGTTCTATCGGTATTTTCGGTATTTTCCCGAACGTAACGGGTTTATTCGATAAACTGTCGCTTACTACCGATATTGTAAAAACAAATACATACGCAGATTTGGGAGACATGAGCCGTCCGATGCGTGAAGACGAAAAAGTCCTGATTCAATCATTTGTTGAGAGAGGATATGACACATTCATTACCCGTTGCGCCGATGGCCGCGATATGAGCAAGGAAGCAATCAACGAAATAGGGCAAGGACGCGTTTGGACCGGCGAACAAGCCAAAGAACGGGGACTGGTTGACGAACTCGGAGGTATAGATAAGGCTATCGAGACTGCTGCCTCTTTAGCCGACCTGACTGATTACAGCCTGACTCATGTTTCCGGTTCCAAAGATTTCTGGAAAGAATTCATCGAAAAACAGCTCGGTGAAGTAAAAGTTTCTGTTGTAAAAAGTGTATTGGGCGAAGAATATGAGTATTTCAAAACACTGAATAATATCAAATCGACAACCGGAGTCCAGGCGCGACTTCCTTATGATGTTAAACCATTATAATCCGAGATGCCGACAGAAAACGACATAAAAATACACTCTCTGCTTTCTCCCTTTTCCTTCCTGTATGGAATAGGAGTCCGGTTCCGCAATCAGCTGTTCGACTGGCGACTGCTGTCTTCGGAGTCATATCCTATACCTATTATATGTATTGGGAATCTGGCTGTGGGAGGAACGGGGAAAACACCCCATACCGAATATATCATCCGTTTATTAAAGGATGATTACAGGATAGCCGTGCTCAGCCGGGGATATAAACGAAAATCTTCCGGTTTTATCCTGGCAAACGAGCAGAGCACAAGCCACGAGATTGGTGACGAACCTTATCAGATGAAACATAAGTTTCCCGATATTCTCGTGGCCGTAGATGCCAACCGTCGCGAAGGTATCGGTAAGCTGCTGGCTCTTCCTGAAGAACAGCGTCCGCAAGTCATCCTTCTTGACGATGCCTATCAGCACCGTTACGTTGTCCCTTCATTCTCCATCGTCCTGACTGACTACCATCGTTTATTCTACAACGACAAGCTACTCCCTGCCGGCCGCCTGCGTGAACCTATCTGCGGAATACGCCGGGCAGACATGGTTATCGTCACCAAATGCGAGGAAGATATGAAACCTATCGAGTACCGCATCATTGAAGAAAACATGAAGTTGCTGGCCCACCAGTCCATCCACTTCACGCATATCGCTTACGATGAAATTAAACCGGTATTCGGGAATCAGGGCAAATCACTCAGCCGGAAAGACATTCAAAAAGAAGACGAACTGCTGGTTATATCCGGCATCGCTTCTCCCGAAGGGTTCATCAAAGAAGTCGGAAAGTTTTCCGACAAGGTAACACCGCTGATTTTTCCGGACCATCATGCCTTTGAAAAATCCGATATACGACGCATTAAAAATACCTTTGATAAAATGAAGTCATCCGCCAAATACATTCTGGTTACAGAAAAAGATGCCGCCCGGCTATTGGATAATCCGCACATTCCGGAAGATTGGAAAACGTGCATGTATTATTTGCCGATTACCATCGAATTCTGCCTGGACAAGAAATTTGACGATGAAATCAAAAAACATATAACAACTTTCCATAAAGATAATTTGTTACGATAAATAAAAGATGAGCAAAAGAACAGAAATTGCAACATTAGGCGAATTTGGTTTAATCCGCCACCTTACAGAAAAGATAGAGTTAAAAAACGAAAGTACAGTAAAAGGCGTTGGCGATGATGCCGCAGTACTAGACTATAAGGAAAAGCAGGTATTGGTAACAACCGACCTTTTACTTGAAGGCATTCACTTCGACCTGACGTATGTTCCGCTGAAACACCTGGGATATAAATCAGCAGTCGTCAACTTCTCCGATATTTATGCAATGAACGGAAAACCGAAACAGATAACGGTCTCCCTCGGTATATCCAAACGTTTTTCGGTAGAAGAACTGGAAGAATTCTATTCGGGTCTCCAACTGGCCTGTGATATTTATGGAGTTGACATTGTAGGCGGTGATACTTCCGCATCATTGACCGGCCTGTGCATCAGCATTACGTGTATCGGTGAAGGTGAAAAAGAAAAAATAGTCACCCGCAACGGAGCTAAAGATACCGACCTTGTCTGCGTATCCGGAGACCTGGGAGCCGCCTATATGGGTTTGCAGTTGCTTGAAAGAGAGAAAAGGGTATTTAAAGGAGAAAAAGAATTTACCCCCGACTTCACCGGCAAGGAATATCTACTGGAACGCCAGTTAAAACCGGAAGCCCGCAAAGACATCATCGAGTTGCTTGACAAGGCCGGCATTGTCCCTACCTCCATGATGGACATTTCGGACGGCCTTTCTTCCGAATTACTTCATATATCAAAGCAAAGCAATGTAGGTTGCCGTATCTACGAAGACCGCATTCCTATCGACTACCAGACAGCGGCTATGGCAGAGCAGTTCAACATGAATTTATCGACGGCAGCCTTGAATGGCGGCGAAGATTATGAGCTCTTGTTCACCGTTCCCCTAACCGTCCACGACAAAGTATCTGAAATGAAGGAAGTTAAAGTCATCGGTCACATCACCCGTCCCGAACTGGGCAATTATCTGGTAGGCCGTGACGGTGGAGAAGTTGAACTGAAAGCCCAGGGCTGGAATTCACTTAATGAATAATTTTTATCATTTTTTCCACCAAACTATTGCATATTAAAAAAAAGTCCGTACCTTTGCACTCGTTAAACAAAACAACGGTGCCATAGCTCAGTTGGTAGAGCAAAGGACTGAAAATCCTTGTGTCCCCGGTTCGATTCCTGGTGGCACCACTTTTAAAAGACTTCAAATTTGGTAAATCCCTGAAAATTAAACATTTCAGGGATTTTCTTTTTCTCCTAATCCGCATATTTTTGGCAAAATAACGCACTTCCGTAGTGCTAAATCGTGGACAATTTTAGTCTCGAAAAAAATGTCCACGAATTGTACCGTAAGTCGTTGATTGTCTTATTGTTTAATTCTTGCTATTCTGCACGATTCAGTAACTTTAAACATTATTTTTTTAGAGTATGAAACGACAGACTTTCAACGTGATGTTCTTCATCCGCAAAACAAGAACAGTAAAATTAGGTGAGACACCTATCATGTTGCGGATAACAATTCAAGGGCAATTAGCTGAAATGCAGCTAAAACGAACCGTTAAGCCTGAACTTTGGTCGCAAGCTAAGGAACGGTGTACAGGCAAAGACGCTAAATCAGTAGAGGTAAACCGTTATATTGAATCGGTTAAACTACGCCTATACGATATTCATCGAACTTTGGAAGATGAAAATAAACTTATCAATCCGATGCAAGTAAAACGTAGATTTCTCGGGCTGGATGAAAAGCATCTAATGTTCTTTGAAGTTTTTCAGGAACATAACGATAAATGCCGTGAGTTGATTGGCAAGGATTATGCTAAAGTAACTATCTCCCGCTTTGATACTTGTTTACGGTATTTCAAAGAGATGGCTTTGAAAAAGTACCATCTAAAGGATATTCCCATGAAAGAAATAAGCCATGCCATCATTCAGGACTATATTCATTTCCTGAAAGCTCAAAAGGACTTGCAAGAAAATACGGTAATCCGTTATATGAAAGTAGTTAAGAAAATCACCAATATGGCATTGGCTAATGATTGGATGGAGAAAGACCCGTTTATCAATATCCGTTTCCACGAGCAGGAAGTACACAAAGAGTTTCTAACCAAAGAAGAATTAGAAATCATGCAAAACAAAGTTTTTGATGTTCCTCGTTTAGATTTAGTACGTGATATTTTTCTATTCCAATGCTTCACGGGGTTAGCTTTCATAGATGTATCTGAATTAAAAGCAGAACATCTTGTATCTGATAATCAGGAGAATTTATGGATTAGGAAAGCAAGACAGAAAACTAAAGTCATGTGCAACATTCCTCTTTTGGATATACCTTTAGCCATATTGGAGAAATACAAAGGGCATCCACTGGCGAAAAAGAAAGGAACATTATTACCAGTTCCATGTAACCAAAAGCTAAACAGTTATTTGAAAGAAATTGCTGATTTATGCGGTATTAAAAAGAATCTAACCACGCATACCGGACGGCATACATTTTCGACTGTTGTCACTTTAGCTAACAATGTATCATTGGAAAATGTAGCCAAAATGCTCGGTCATACCAATACAAAAATGACGCAGCGATACGCAAAAGTATTAGATCAGAGTATTCTCCGAGATATGCAGAATGTACGAGAGAACTTCTCTACTAAAACCACCTAAAGATAAAAACGGCTACCGTCCTAATGGATTGGGTAGCCGTTTCTCTATATTCATCCTATTAAAACTAAAGAGAATAATCTTCTATATTATAGGCAGAACGAAATCTATCTTCCAATACTTTCCTAATATCCGATTCACGAAACAGCACTTTGCCCGGAAGTTGAATAAAAGGGAAAATGCCATCACCCCGATAATACTGCAAAGTCCTACGGCTGATTTTGAGAATAGAACAAAGTTCTTCGCTTGTCAGATACCGTTCACCCTCAAACATGGGCTTATTATTCTTCAATGCATATTCTATATAAGGTAAAGCCCTATCTAACGATTGCAATAATTCTTGGCTATCCTCATGCGTGTATAAATCCATAAGCAATTATTCTTTGGTGGTTACTTTTATTCTACCTGAATCCAATAGTTTTTGTACTTCGGCAACCTTATAATATACTTTCTTGCCAACGGTCGAAAAAGAAAGTTTGCCGTTCTCACGCAAAGACTGTAATGTTCGCAAAGGAATATTTAAGGAAGCTGCCAATGTCTTGCCCTCTATCCATTCTTTCTCAATACATATATCTGAGGAAGACAAAGAAATATTGTCTGCCAATGATACAATCTGTTCCAGCTTCTTTCTTAGAGCATCGAAGGAAACTCTTTCTATTGCTACTATATCCATATATAAATTACTTTTCAAAATTCATTATCTCAATCCTTTTTTAAGTAAGTTTTCCAGAACGGCAGATTATTCCTTCCAGCTTTCAAAGTAGTGCTTTTGCAGTAGTTTATCAATATCACTTTGTCGATAGATGATTTTTCCTTTTATTTGGATAAATGGTATTAATCCCGTATCTCGCCATTCTTGCAGAGTTCGCAAACTGACATTGAGCTTTTTAGAAGCCTCATGATTGGAAAGAAATCGTTCTCCGTTCAGATGGGGCTTATAGTGCTTTACAATCGATTCAATACCATTCAGTATTGAATTAAGCGAAGAAATAAATTCTTTAACTTGTGGTGTATCTTTATTTATTAATTCCATGATTGAAAAATTGTTTTATTGAAATATTGATTTCAAGATTGCTAGATAGCTAATCAGTTGAATGATTAACTGATTGATTAGTTTCGCAGATAGTCACCCAGTGATGAAAGGCTAAGCACGTCTTTTGCTGGATCATAATCTATGTAAATCCGTTTAGGAGCAGGAGCTATAAAATACAGACTGTCTTCTTTCTGTATTTCATAAGTAGCGGGTGAAGCCTGTTTGGTGGTTTCCGATACATATATAATAGAAAGAAGATAATCGTTGTCATTCCGGTAGATGATTACCGTAGGATTCAGATTAATGCTTTCCCATGTGCCAACAATGGAGAACAGGTTGAAAGATGGATAATCTTCTTTAGTTCTTTTCATAAGGCGTGATTTGTTTGGGTGATTGATTTTGTGTTTCACTATCCGCAATAATTCTTTCAACATCAGAAGACTTATAATAAATTTTGCTCCCTATTTGAGAATAAGCCAGTCGCCCACTACTTCGGTAATATTGCAGCGTTCGCTTACTAAAGCCTAACAACAGGTATACTTCCTGACTATCCAGCCAGTTTTCTACTTTCTGAGTATGAGTGCTGCACAAACTCTCTATCCGTTTGGCAAACTCCGTGAACCTCTCACAGACATACGAAAAGGTTTTCTTTTCAATGGTTACTACTTCCATTCTTTCAATTTTTAATGGTTTATAAAACGTGTGATTCTATTTTCATCGGCAAATAAAGGAAGAATTAAGAGCCGTTTTCAAAACTGTCTAAGGATGGCATAGTAAGTTCTGCATTGGCTTGATGGCAAAAAACTTTCTACCATCGCAATTTAGCAAGCAGATTATTTGCATGTTTCCGATAAGTAACATATATTTGTTCCCAAATAGTAACAATGCGTAAAATGAAAGGAAAAAGCATAACAGGAGAAAGAGATCGGGAAGCTACCGAAAAGCGGTTGCTAGATACTATCGGTAAAATGATTGCCGAAGATGGCTTCGAGAAAATCGGCATTAACGCTATAGCTACCCAATCAGGTGTTTCAAAGATATTGATATACCGCTATTTCGGTTCGGTAGAGGGACTTATGACTGCTTACATACGGCAACATGATTTTTGGATCAATTTTCCACTTGAATATCCCAGCCGTGAAAAACTACCTGCATTCGTGAAAAGTATGTTTCAAGGACAGATCGATCAATTAAGGAATAATCCTACTTTGAAAAGGCTTTATCGCTGGGAATTATCTTGCAATAATGATATGATTGTAAAGCTAAGAGAGCAACGGGAAAAAGTAGGAATAGACCTTGTAAAGAAAGTAAGCGAACTAACAGGACATCCCCAAAAGGAAATTGCAGCAATAGCCTCTATGCTGACAGCATCAATTACTTATCTGGTGATGCTGGAAGATTTTTGTCCGGTTTACAATGGCATTCCTCTGAATGAGAATTCAGGATGGGAACAGATAAACGAAGGAATTGAAGTTTTAATAAATAAGGTATTTCAAGATGAAAACTGATTTCATACAAATAGCCAGTTATGCTTCCAAAGCTCCTTCGGGACATAACACACAGCCTTGGAAGTTTCATATTACGGACAGTACTATTACGGTTCTCCCCAACTTAGATGTAGCGTTACCTGTCGTTGATAGAAACAATCGTGAGTTATTTATTAGCTTAGGTTGTGCTATTGAAAACTTATGCATCGCTGCCAGTTATTTTGGTTACACTACCCATATAATAGAATGCAGTATAGAAGCGATTATTCTTGAATTAACGAAAAATGATCTTACAATTGAAGATTCCCTATTCCATCAAATTGAGAAACGACAGACAAACCGCAATATCTATAATGGCAATAAAATATCAGATGGAATTCTACAACAACTTCAATCCATTCCAAAAGAAAATGGTATTCAATTCTACTTTACTGAAATAAATACGCCATTTGCAAATACAATAACCCAATACATAATGAAAGGGAATGAAATTCAAATGGCTGATATTGCTTTCAAGAATGAATTGCTTTCGTGGATGAGGTTTAATAAAAAACAAGTTGAGGCTACACATAACGGGCTAAGTTATTTGGTTTTCGGGAATCCACCACTTCCTAGAATATTAGCACGTCCCATAGTTAGCTTATTCTTAAAACCTAATGCGCAAAACAAATCGGATAGAAAGAAAATAGATTCTTCCTCGCATTTTGTTGTATGCACCACAAAACAAGATACAATCGAAGAGTGGATTAACTTGGGGCGAACACTCCAACGCTTTCTGTTAAAAGTAACTGAGATCGGGATTTCTTATGCTTTTTTGAATCAGCCGTGCGAAGTTGCGGCATTAGCTTTTGACTTACGAGAGAAATTACCTGTCAATAAGGAACACCCAACATTAATAATGAGAATTGGTTATGCAAAGCAAATCCCTTATTCTCCCCGTAAAAAGATTGAAACATTACTAGTCTAATATTTTTTTGACCACCATGTTCCCGATTAGTAACAATAATAAAATAACAATTTAATAAAACTAATATGAATAAAATGGGATTGACATTGATTTATTTATGGCTTGTCAGCCTTTGTTCCTGCCAACAGGAATTGATTGAGTATGAGAAAGGAGACGTGAAAGTATGCATTGAACAGGGTGAACAATGGCTGCATGACTTTCCTTTGTTCTTAGGTATCAACAAAAAGAACCCACCTCAAATTGCTGTCTGGTTGGAAGATACACAAGGGAATTATCTTTCAACGGTCTATGTAACTCATAAGATCGCCACTCAATCTTGGCAAGCATCGGGAGGAAACCGACGAAAAGAAGCTCTACCTCATTGGTGCTATTCACATGGAGTTAAATACGATGATGGACTTTATTTGCCTACAAAGAAAGAGCCATTAACAGATGGTATATCAGGAGCAACCCCACATGGAAGTTTTGATATCAAATTAAGTCCGGCAATAGCATTAAAGACATTCGTAGTAAAAATAGAAATAAATCATTCCACTGATTTCAATGAAGCCTTCCCTAAATCAGCCAAAGAAGGAGAAGCCAACTATTCTGGAGGTAAAGAAGGAAGCGGACAACCAGCAATCGTATACGCTGCCAATGTAGATTTATCGGCAGGCAAAAAATCATTTGAAGCAAATCTGGTGGGGCATAGTAGCCCTAATGGTAGTTCCGGAGAAGTCAGTAAAGATACATCAGGGCTGACAACTGCTTTACATATCGTAAAACGTATAACTGTAATTATCCAATGAAAAAGATTATTCTGCTTATTATAGTAAGTTGCACTGTTGTAATGGCAACAGCACAACAGACAGAACGCTTCACTTTTGCCACAAGTGTAGGGACAGGAATTGACATGAACGAGCCGTCAGCCACTCCGTTTACGTGGCAAGCTTTAGGCTATTATGCAATCAACAAACGGTTCTCGGTCGGCATTGGTACAGGATTATCAATTTATGAAAAAACTCTGATTCCGCTATTTGCCGATGCAAAATTTTTAATCACAAAGCCTAGAAAATTCACTCCTTATATAGAATGTGGTGTTGGATATAGCTTTGCACCGGATAAAAATGCTAATGGAGGTTTTTATTTGAATCCGTCTGTCGGGATAGAATATTCAATCTGTGAAAGTAAGAAGTTATTCTTGGCTTTAGGATATGAATCCCAGAAACTTGAACAGCTAAAAACGCAAAAGCAATCATTGTTTACAGCCGAGTTTGCAGAGAAGCTAAGCCATAATGCTATTTCAATAAAAATTGGATTCATCTTTTAAAGACATAAAGAAATCATTCAGCAACATGTAACAGACTTTGGTCTGATTATTAATACTCATTAATTATTAAACACTCATGCCTATGAATGATTTATCAAAAACGAGGATTATCATCTTATTAACTGATTCCTCACAAAAAGTAACTGACACAGAAATGCAAGACGCTTATGACGAATTTATTAGGTGCATAGTTACAATTGGCAGTTCAAAAGATAACTCCAATATCTTTCGGATGCTGAATCTCACTCGTATTGAGATAGCACCCTTAAAAGAGCTATATCAGTGCGAGCAGGGGAAAAAATGCGCTTAAAAATTATTATTTGCATAAAGTGCTAGCTATTATCAATGCAGAATTAGAACTATTAAGTCTAATAATTAAGCATCCTGAATCATTTGATTCCCCCACTTCACCAACATTCGTATCAGATCTATATGTAATCCCTAAGTCAAAGGACTTGGGGATTATTGGTATTGCTGAAATAGTAATAGGGTTATCTTTTTTAGGCGAAGTAGTCGGAAAAGACGGAAAGCCCGTCCCATTAGTTCGTTTAGCTCACGGTTTTGAAATCCTTTTCAATTTAAAATTTGGAAGTATATACGATAAACTGGATGCTATCTTTATGCGTAAACCATTCAATCTGACCAAAACATTAGATGCTTTAAAGAATGCAATTAACAAAGAAGCCCGTAAACGAGCGAATAAACATTAGACAAAATAGTTTTATAATCCTCTTATTTACAACTATTTGAATTTTATTTTAGGGGAGTAGGTAACTACTCCTCTTTTTCTGATTCTCCATTCTGCCGTTTTTTGCATCATCAATCGATTGACATTCATGATGTATCACTAAAAAATGAAGCAAAATGTATATAGACAACGAAAACTTTGAGAAATGGATGGAAAAGCTATTCAAGAAACTCACTGAAATAGGGAAAGACTTAAAGTCCCTAATCAATACCGATAAAGTATTAGATGATAATGAAAAGATACTCGATAATCAGGATTTAGCCTTTCTTCTGAAAGTATCTTTCCGAACTCTTCAACGTTATAGGGTAAGCGGGGTACTGCCTTTCTTTACCATCGGAAAGAAAACTTATTATCGTGCTGGTGATATCCGGTCTTTCATTCGTGAACGTGCCGATTTCCAAAGCTACAAACAGTTTGAAGAAGCCAATCAATTAAAGAATCAGCCTTGAAAGCAAAAGGGAGCAAATTTAGGAATGAAGCATTACTGCTCCTTCCTTGGGCTACCACCCCAATTTAGCAGAAACAGCTACGCCTTTCGGCTTTGCTCGTTTCGCTGAATTGAGCAAGAGGGAACTGGACAAGTCCTGTTCTTCCCTCTTGCCCTGCGGGGCAAAGCCTTCGGCTTTAGCGTGTTACAAAAATACGCTGTAATGACACCTGCAATAAGCATTTTCTTTGCAATGCTTATTATCAGATATTTATCTATTCAAATTTCTATAAAAAAGTAATTATCATGCCAAACAGCAGTCGAAAAACGATATTCACTACCATTTCCATAGACAAGGAAACGGCAGCTTTGGTAGAGAAAATATGCAAACGCTATTCACTGAAAAAGAGTGAAGTTGTAAAGTTGGCGTTCGGGTATATAGATAAGGTACATATCAACCCATCCGAAGCACCTGAATCTGTAAAATCGGAACTGGCGAAAATAAATAAGAGGCAGGATGATATTATCCGCTTCATCCGTCACTATGAGGAAGAGCAACTGAATCCCATGATACGGGCTACAAATTCTATCGCTTTACGTTTCGATGCTATCGGTAAAACTTTGGAAACTCTCATTATTTCTCAACTGGAAACCAGTCAGGAGAAACACGCAGCCGTACTCAAAAAGTTAAGCGAACAATTCTGTAATCATGCCGATGTGATAAACAACCAGTCCAAACAGATTAACGCACTCTATCAGATACACCAACGGGATTATAAAAAACTACTTCACTTGATACAACTCTATTCGGAACTTTCTGCTTGCGGTGTGATGGATAGCAAAAAGAAAGAGAATCTGAAAACCGAAATCAACAATCTGATAAACACATAGAATTATGCACATAGATTTTGCTCCACCATCAAACGGAACATATAATAATTCAGGAAGTAGCCGACAGCTAGCAAATTATTTAGAGCATGAGGATTTAGAAAGGATGGAGAAAGGTATTTATACCGAAGGCTTTTTCAATCTGACAGAGGATAACATCTACAAATCAAAAGTTATAAAAGATATAGATGTTAATATCGGGCAACTCCTGAAAACAGATGCTAAGTTTTATGCTATTCATGTCAGCCCATCAGAAAAAGAACTCCGAGTGATGGGTAACACAGAACAAAAACAAGCCGAGGCTATGAAACGCTATATCCGTGAAGTGTTTATACCTGAATATGCCAAGAACTTTAATAAAGAACTATCTGCTTCTGATATTAAATTCTATGGTAAGATTCATTTTAACCGTAGTCGTTCTAATAACGAACTGAATATGCATTGTCATTTGATTGTGAGCCGGAAAGACCAAGCAAATAAAAAGAAGTTATCTCCACTTACCAATCATAAGAACACCCAAAAAGGAACGGTAACAGGTGGCTTTGATCGTGTGAACTTATTCCATCAAGCGGAACATGGTTTTGATAAACTATTCAGCTACACTCGAAAACAAGCAGAATCATTCGATTTCCATAATACATTAAAGAATGATACTATCCCCGAACAACTTAAACTACAGGAAGAAGAACTTCGATCCTGTGAAAGAGGAATAGTAATCAATCAAGAAAGCTTGCTTTCTATAAATCTTGAAAACATGGAAGCCTATAACAAAACTATCAATACAGATACCTATATTGATACCAAACAAGAAAATGAGAAATCTATCAATCAATGTGATAGTCAAAGAAATAGAAGTAAAGCATTCAGCTCTTTCATCACGATAGTCCCATCAGGAACAGAATTATCCCCAAATTCTACTAGCATAGAAAAATCAAGCACCAATTCCTCTAAGAAAAAGAAAAGAAAACGTAAAATCTAATTATATATTGCATTTATAGTTGACAAATCGAATATTCCTGAATATTTTTTTGTAGTTTTAAGTAAAAGAAATAACTTTGATGAAAATATGTTATTTGAAGACCAATACTTTATGGTTAAAGAAAGGAACGACAACAAAGATGGACAAAGAGGGGGGCTTTATCAAGCACTTGTTTCTTTAAAATATGCATTAGAATATATTGATAAACCTTTTTGCAAACTAACGTTAGAGCATAAAGGTGATGTTACATTTGACACTTATCAGCAAATAGAAGTAAAGCATCATGCACCGAAATGTTCTTTGGGTGATTACCATGTTGACTTTTGGAATACTTTGTTCAATTGGTGTATGCAAGATGATATCTATAAGAAACTCATACTACATACTACAGCATATTTTCCAAAAACCTTATCTTTATTAAAAAGTTGGAATAAACAAAGTTGCGAAAATAGATACAATACGATAAAAAGTATTATAAGCTCTAATAAAGCAAAAGGAGTATGTGAATACATGGATTTTATAGATAAAATGGATCAGGATAAATTAAAATCAATAATATCTAAGGTTGAAATAAAACCAGATCAGCCAATAGACAGTGATTTAATTTTGCAAATAGCAAATAATCCGGCATTTCAAGTAATACCATGTAAACCAGAAGACCGTAAGGAACTAATAAGAGATAGAGTTGCAGGATTTATACAAGGGAAAGTCGCAGGAGAAGGTCGATGGGAGATTACATGGTATCAATTAATGAATACGATACAGGAGATTAGCCGGAATTTTTCCAGAGATTTTTATAATCCAATATTTGAAAAATATTTTAATAAAGATATTAATGAAAATGATTATCAAGACTATAGAGAAAAAAAGTTTGTAACTGAATTAACACAAATTTCATGCGAAGAGGTAGAGATAAGAGAAGCTATTAATGATTATTGGAAAACAAGTACCTTATTAGTAGAAGAAATTGAAAATAATCCAACTTTTGGTGATTATGAATTTCAACCATACAAAAAAAACAAGGTGTATCCTTTGTTAACTAACAGCAAGAGACTTTGTGCAGATGAAAAACCTAATAATAGTCGTTACTTTTATCGTAAGGCAAAAGACCTAAATGTTGGATCTTTTAATAGCATTCCTGATTTTCCATATTTTAAACACGGAACGATGCAAATAATTGTTGAAGATGATAATTTAAAATTCTCATGGTTATATGATTGATAAATATATAAATAAGTTAAACGTAAATCCTTTTTGGGGTGGACTTATCATACAAGCATTTCATGCAGGTTATAATAACAAAGAGTGTTCGCTACTACTTCATTATATCATTTTGCCTATGGTTTTATATGGAGATGTTAGAAATTCGTTACTTCTAATTAATAAGAACACGACATTAACTAATTTTGTTTCTCAAAATAGAGCTAATTTGATTGAGCTTCAACAACATATATGGATATTGAGAAATCCGACAAATCAAGCGTTAATCGTATTACATAATAAAAAATATATTCAGTTAAAAGAATATGTTGAAGTCATCAAAACAATTGACTATAATAACTACAATGATGACATGAGAAAATATCTTAGAGCAGCAACTTATTTAGGTCTGATGCTAAAAAAAGAAACGCTATTAGATGTATTTAGAATTTTAAAAATCGTACCATAATGAATTCATATATAAAAGGAATTGCAGTTTTTAAGGATGGAACTAAAGAAGGAAAAAGGACTTTAGAATTAAGCCGTGGATTAAATATTATTTCTGGAAATTCCAAAACTGGAAAAAGTGCAATAATGGATATAATAGACTGGTGTTTGTGTTCAGAGCAATGTACCATACCAAGAGGAGTAATTACTAAATTCACTGAAATATATTCTTTGATATTGTGTATAAACAACAGATGTATATTGCTTGCAAGACAAAATCAAGAAAAAGGAAAGAATAGTGTATTTATAAAGGAAATATCAAAAGATAAAGAAATCAAAGATATACTATTTGAAGACTTTGATGATTCTCTATTTTATAAAAGAAAGGTGGCTTTAGATAAGATTAATGATATTATAAATCTTACTGTTAATAAAGAAGATTTAAAATTGGATTTTGAAAGTAAGATACCTAAAACAGATTTAAGAGATACTTTACCATATATGTTACAATATCAAGAAATTGTAGCCAATAAAAGTACACTGTTTTACATGGATCCTGATCCCAAACGATTTCCTGTATTAGCTGGCTGGTATGGTCCAGATTATTATGTCATTTTAGGAATGATTGATAATCTTAAATCAGAAATCAGGAAAATGGAGAAAGAAGAAAATGAAGCCGAAAAGAATAATAAATTGTTAATAAATAATCTATATGAATCTTTGCGATTATACTACAATTTAACGGGAAAAGAATTTAATAACGAGTGGAGCTTAGAACAAATTATTGAAAGGATAAAAAAACTAGATGGTTTTAAGAAAGAGGAATATAGTAATAGTATTATTGAAAGACAGGAAGTACTTGAAAAAGAAATTGAAAAGTTAAATTCTCAGAAAATTGCTATTAATAACAAGATATCACGTATCAAGTATCAGCAGAGAAATGGAGATGATTATAGCTCTTTTATAAAAAAGTACGAGCAAAGAACAAAATTTCTAGGTATACAAAAAGATTATATTTGTCCTATATGCAATAGACCGAGTGAAAGTTTGACTGTAGAAGCTGTGCAAATTATAGAAGCTGATAATTGGCTAAGAAATGAGCTTGCAAATTTACCAAACGACATATCAAAGTTTAAAAAAGAATTAGATCTGTTAAACCTAGAACTAAATGAAATTAACAAACAACTAACTCCATTAAATTCCGAATATAAGAAAAATAATGATGTAATTGAAAAAACAATTAAAGAGAAAAGCTTGAACGAACTAAAACAAAAAGCTTATTGGAAAGTAGGTTCTGAATTTGAAATATATGAGAGTCGAAAGATTTTGTTTAATGAGAAAAAACTTGCAGACAAACGTGGAGAACTAGAAAAGTTTAGCGAGCGACTTAAAACCTATCCAGATATTAGTGAGAAGTATGTGGAAGAAAAAAGAATTATAGAAAATAAAATGAGTTTAATAATTGAGAAACTTGATTTTGAACATAGACCACCGGAATTGAATTTTGAGTTAAATCCCAAAAAAGAATCCTGTTTTCAATTATATCATAATAATGTAATTTCAGGGGAGCGAATATTTTTGCGACAAATGGGAAGTGCCTCAAATGCTCTAGCATGTCACTTTGGATTATTTCTTAGTTTTCTAAGTTATTTTTCATCTCAAGAAAATTCTAAAGTTCCGAGTATTCTTTTCTTTGATCAACCAAGTCAAGTGTATTTTCCAAGTGGGGCAGACAACACAGACATTGAAAAGGTAAGTCAAATCTACGAAACTATTTTAGATGAAATTCAGACTATTGAGAAAAATACAGGAATTGTTCCGCAAATTATTGTAGCCGATCATATAAAAGACATAGGAGAAGAGAATGTTAAGTTATACGAACATTATTTTAAAGCAGATTGGAGAGATGGAAGAAAGTTTATTTAATTTTGGATATATATGATTAATCTAAGCAATACTAAGATTGATAAAATCTGTATGCATTATATTGGTAATAAAAGCAAAAACGAGGGCGTAAAACTATCCTCTAATCTTCTGTTTGTAGATGCTTTTTTAGAAAGTATTTTGATTAAATATTTTTTATCTTCATTTAAACAAAATGAATTGTATGAATTTTATCACGAAACACATATTAAATATAATGAAACTTACAATTATATACAAGAATTATTTGACGATGAAGATAGAATTTTAGAACAGTCTATAGCTTTGGCAAAACATCTTTACAAAAACAGTTCTCATCCTCAAATTAAAAGTGGTGAATTTTATGTTGTTCTTTTTAAAAACTGCCTAATCAATAAAGAGGTTGTCAACGCTATAGGTCTTTTTAAATCTGAAAATAAAGATACTTTTTTAAAAATATCCCCTAAAAATAATGAGTTTGAAATCAAAAGTGAGCAAGGAATCAATATTAATAAATTAGATAAAGGATGTATCGTATTTAATACGGAAAAAGACAATGGATATTTGTTGTCAATTGTTGATAATACCAATAAATCTATTGCTAATCAAGCACAATATTGGATTGAGGATTTTTTGCAGATAAAACGTCATGAAGATTCTTATTTTCAAACCGAGAAAGTATTATCCTTATGCAAGGATTTCGCAACACAAGAATTGGCTTCAAATGAAGATATTTCAAAAGTTGATCAAGCTATATTTTTAAATAAAACAATATCCTTTCTTCATGAAAATACAAGTTTTAATATAGATGAATTTGAAAAGAAAGTATTTTATGGCACGAAACTATCTGAAAATTTTCAAGAATATAGGGAAAAGTATCAAGAAGAAAATAAGTTTGAATTAGCAGATGGATTTGATATTTCAAATGTTGCTTTAAAAAAGCAATCAAACATATATCAAAGTGTAATTAAGTTAGATAATAACTTTCATATTTATATACATGGTGACAGTGACTTAATACAAAATGGAATAGATAAAGACACAGGCATGAAATATTATCGCTTTTTATATAATGAAGAGAGGTAGATTTATTTTTGTATTTTTCTAAAAAATGATTATCTTTGCTTTTAGTATTCTCCATGAGCAAACTACCGCAAAAGCACGTAGCAAATTAGTGGGATAAATCATGGGATATGCTTGAAGCTAAAAATATAAAGTTTTAAATATCAGCGTGGTAACTCTGCAAGGAGAATCCCAGGCGATATTGAAGCAAAGAGATATTTGAAAAAAGAATCGTTCTTATAACAAGCAAAACGATAAAACATAATCGTGTGCTAAATCATGTGGATTTCCAAATGGAAGAAACTATAAAACGGTGATAATCAACAGAGAGAAGATAATAGTTCTCTTGCTGGTGGCACCACTGAAAATCAAGCAGTTACTTTAAAAGTAACTGCTTTTTCGTTTAAAATAGACTCCTTTTGGACTAAAAACACACCTATTTTCTGATTTTCTGCGTTCCGTTTAACCCGCACTAAACCATAAGTATAATCCAGCCGTACAGTCTATTTATTTACAAATTCGAAATCATACTTATTGTATCTATCTCCAATATTAGGGAATTTCTGTACAAGTTGCTTTATCTCTGTCATATCCTCTTCCGACAACCCGATATTAGCTGCCTGTGCATTTTCTTCTAAATATTTCATACGTTTTGTACCCGGTATGGGTACAATATTTTCACTTTGCGCTAACAACCAAGCCAAAGCAAGTTGAGCAGGAGTAATGTTTTTACTTTTCGCAATAGTTGCCAGTCCGGTAGCTAAACCGCGGTTATTCTCCCAATGTTCGCTATTATAACGAGGTAAATGCTTTCGAAAGTCATTTTCTCCTAAAGCTTTAACATCAATGGTATTGGTGACCAATCCTCTGCCTAGTGGAGAAAACGGAACTAGAGTTATTCCCAATTCTTTAGTTAAGGGTAGCATCTCTTTTTCCACATCACGGGTTAATAAGGAATACTCACTTTCAACGGCTGATATAGGATGAACGGCATAAGCTCTCCGCAATGATTCGGATGAACATTCGCTTAATCCTAAATAACGCACTTTCCCCTCTCCCACCAGTTCAGTCATAGCACCAACAGTTTCTTCAATCGGTATTGCCGGGTCTATCCGATGTGCATAGTACAAGTCTATGGTTTCAATATTCAGCCTTTTCAAACTGCTTTCTACTGCTTGTCTCATATATTTAGGAGAAGCATCCACATAACTCTCGCCACCGGCAAACACACTGCCTTGATTATTACGTAAGCGGAAACCGAATTTCGTTGCTATAAAAATCTGATTTCTTCTTTCAGCCAATACCTTAGATAATAATCGCTCATTAGCACCATTGCCATACACATCAGCTGTATCCCAAAAGTTGACGCCAAGCTCCAATGCACGGTACAATGTTTTGATGCTTTCTTTTTCATCAGCTACTCCATACGCAGCACTCATTCCCATGCAACCTAATCCGATAGCGGACAGGTTCTCTCCTGTTTTACCTAATTTTCTGTACTTCATAATTTATATTTCTAGTCGGTACAAAATTAAGGAGAGGCATTCAGATTGAATGATACAATTCAAAGCATCATTTGCACAAATCAAATAATTGCCTGTTCTCTGATTTCACTAGGGGATTTACCAGTATGCTTACGATAAAATTTACTGAAATAAGAGACCGTTTCGAATCCCAAACTATACGCTATTTCTGATATAGAAAGATTACTGTGTAACAAATATTGCGTACATTCTTTGGTTATTCTTTCCGCAATCATCTCAGAGGTTGTTTTTCCTGTCGTATCTTTAACGACTTTATTTAAATGATTAATATGCACAGACAGGCGGTTTGCATAATCGGCAGGAGTACGTAAATTTAATATCGCGTGCGGATAATCAACCGGGAATTGCCTGTCTAACAATTCTATGAATAATTCAGTAATACGCTGTGAAGCATTCGGGAACGACTCATACTGATTGAAATCTTGCATTTTCAAGGCTGTATGTATCAACAAATGAAGGTAGCATCGCAACACATCAGACTTATTCACATAGCCGGATTGGTTTTCTTCCTGCATCTGCATGTATATATCCAGCACTTTATCAACTTGCGTATCATCCAAAAAGAAGACTTTATCTCCTGTTATTTTAAATAATGGGGTATTGGCTAACGAACCGTTTTTTTCTTCCGACTGCACAAACTGTTCATTGAAAATGCAAAACATTCCTTTCTGTTCTTCACTGATTGATTCCCAAGCATAAGGAACCAAAGGATTGGAAAACAACAATGCAGGACGGTTTACCAAAATCCATTTATCTGCATAATATAGTTTTCCCACACCTATAATCAATGTAATTTTATAAAACTCTCTGTAACTGAATTGTACTGTTCCAAAATTACATTGCCGGGAGAAAATATTAAAATAGGACTTCTCCTTAGAATAGGTAGCATCCGGTTGAGAAGGACAAAGCTGTATCCTTTTATAGAATTGCGAAATACTTTCAGGCATAATAACGAGTATTTATTGCAAAATAAACAATTATTATCCGAAGAGAGCTTACTTTTCAGGTAATAACACTATTAAATCCTCACACTCTTCGATTAAATAGTATGCAATGAACACTAAAGATTCGGAATCTGATGCATTATCAAAATGCAGTATCGGCTTATTCTTAGGTTCGTAAAATGCTTCTCCACCTGTTAGCAATTGAGCTTTTTCTCCTTCAACCTGGAACGATAAAGAACCTGAAACAACATGCCCCACAACTGAGCAAGGATGTAAATGATACTCAGCCTTTCCACTTTGCGGAATAACGACTCTTTTAATTTCGACTTTTGATAAACCTTGCTTTTCCTTCAATTGGATAGAAAGAAGATTGGTTCTTGCTACGTTATTCTTTTCCATACTTGTGCAACAATTTAAAATGATTAATACAATGAATACTGCTATCTTATTCATGATAGATTTGTTTGCTGCAAAGATAGGACAGAGCAAGAGCTTATTTCATTGACCTATGTTAAGAGATTTAAGACGGCTCAAGGATTCAGGTTTTATTCCAAGATATGATGCTATATGATATTGTGATACATGTTGTTCTATATTAGGATAAGTTTGTAGAAGTAATTTATATCTGTCTAAAGCGTTATCCATAAGTAATGATGTTTCTTTCCTGCATTTTTTAATAAAGAGAGTGTCTGCTATATATTTTCCCAATTTATACCACTCATTCGAGACTTGTAGTAATTGGTCATAATTAGTTTTAGATAAACAATATATAACCGAGTCTTCCAATGCCTGTATGCTTCCTACACTTGCCTCTTTAGTTAGAAAACTTCTATAAGATGTGATAAATGAACCTTCAAAATAAAAGTCACTGATATAATCGTCTCCTTCCTTTTCTATGTAAGAGCGTAAAACTCCCGATTCCACAAAGCCTATAAATCTACAGATTTGTCCCTGATGCAATAAATAGTCTTTCCGCTTCAAAAAAACTTTATCACATGTATCTATCAGCCTTCCATATAAATCGGACGATAAACCTACTTCGTTGATTAGAAAGTTCTCTAATATCATATTTTATCTATACCATACGCCCCCCATTTAATACACCGTTACTATTTCCCCCCTCTCCTTCCGAGTTGAGAAACATTCGGGTTGTTCTGCGATATATCCCAATGGTATAATCGCTACCGGATATTTTTCAGCTGGTAATTGAAAGTTTGTTCTAAGTAAGTCCAAATCAAAGTTACAAACCCAGCAACTACCTAATCCCATTTCTGTAGCAGCAAGACAAATATGTTCTGTTGCAATGGCGGCGTCGATGTCTGCATGATTTTTATTATCAGACTTCCGTACCCAGGCATCCGATTTATCAGCACATACCACGATATAGACTGGTGCTTTTGCAAACCATTCTCTATTATAACATTGCTGTATCTTCTTTTTCTGTTCTTCACTGATTACAACCATGAAATGCCACGGTTGATAATTTACCGCAGAAGGAGCTAACCGGGCACATTCAATAATATAATCTATCTTATCCTGTTCGACCTTATCCGACTTATAATTTCTTGCTGAAAAGCGTTTCTTTGTTAGTTCTAAAAAGTCCATACCTTCGCTGTTTTTAATATTTGGAGTAAAATATCTGTAAAATTACGCTTTACAAACTATATTTGCTACATGAATAGAGATAATTTGTAATAACTTCACCCTCTTAAAAACAAAATCACTAAAAGACAAAATCATGGCTACTATTTTAAAATCAACCGAAAGAAACTTTCAGGAAAATCCGAACAGGATTGAGCCTTTCAAATTATTCACAGACATCTCCAGAACCCAAAAAGGAGTGGAACCGGAAAATTTAAATTTCGACTTGCGTCAACTGAATCCCGGACAATACTGTTCTGCGTACCATTTCCACCGATACGCAGAAGAATTATTCTTGATTATCTCCGGCTCTGCCACCTTAAGAACACCTAAAGGGTTAGAAGCCGTAAGCAGCGGAGATTTGATTTTTTTCGAAAAAGGTGAAACCGGAGCACATCAATTATACAATCACACGACAGAACCCTGCGTATACCTTGATATAAGGACATTTATCGGACATGACATTTGTGAATATCCGGATTCCGATAAAATATATCTTGTTCCGTCAGGTGAGATATTCAATAAATCCGCTCAATCCGGTTATTTTGACGGAGAAGAAAATCCCCAGGAGAAATGGAGGGAACTTCAATGAAGCCAGACAATATCACCCGCGAAGAATTATGGGCCAGGCAAAACCTATCAGCTACCAGCATCGATTACGCCGTTTGGGAACGAGACAAAGCCATGCTCCTGCAAATGGCGAAAATAAATCGTACCTGTACCTTCGTTGTCGATGTCTACAAATGCAGATATGCTTTCGCTTCCTCAAACTTTTCCGACTTGCTGGGATATGACAGCCATAAAATTGCCACTCTCGAAAAACAGGGCGACTATCTGGAATCACGTATCCATCCGGACGATCGCCAGCAACTGGAGGCTTTCCAAATCCGGTTGGGAGAATTCATTTACAGCCTCCCTGCCGCTGAACGGAACAACTATTGCAATATTTACAGTTTCCGTGTCCGCAACATCCGTCAACAATACGTACGTGTCATCAGTAAACATCAGGTAATGGAACAGGACGCAGCAGGAAAAGCATGGCTTATATTAGGGAATATGGACATTTCACCCAACCAGGAAGAGACAGATGGGGTAGATTGTACCGTCCTCAACCTCAGGAACGGAGAGATGTTCTCCCCTTCCCTCCCGCCCCGTCGGCAACCGATTCTCACTCCGCGGGAAACGGAGATATTACATCTTATCCAGGAAGGACTGCTAAGTAAGGAAATCGCTCATAAACTATGCATCAGTATCCATACAGTAAATATCCACCGTCAGAACCTGTTACATAAATTAGGAGTTCAAAACTCCATCGAAGCGATAAATGCCGGATTGGAATCTGGACTGTTAAACCGGCTTACGGCATCCACTCCACCACACCGGTAACCGGATATTGTTTTCTCCACTCCTCAAATTCGGCATAACTCCGCACACCGTCACGAATAACAGCCTGATAATACTTCACTCCCATGACCTTTTCCGTTACAGGTGTTTCAAATTTCAGTTGCAGGATAGCCCGTCTTGTTTCATCCGTCAGAACAGCAGCGATTCGCTTGGCTACCTTTTCAAAATAACCGTCATATCGGGAACCTTTCCGGATATGAATCATATCTATCTGCCAAAGTTCACCTTCCGGTTCCTGAAACCAGGCATGCCACTCCACGCACTCTTCAACCGTATGTAACAAGTTCGCACACTCTATTTTTTTGACAGACGGATTCTCCGCCAGTTTTGCCATCGCCCGGAAACTGTCTGATAATTCCAACGGAGAGGTATAAATATGAAAATCAATATCCCGGTGCGTCATCAGTAACCCCGTACTTAAAGAACCAACCAGATTGATTTCAGCCCCTATACTTTCCCAGGCGGGGATAACGCCGCTGTCCTCCACTACTTTCCAGGCCCGCTGCTGATTCAGCCGTGCTATATCGAGAATATCCATTTTTGTATTTTTAATGTGCACGCAAAAGTATGAAAAAGGCCGGAAATATAGCTATAAATCACTATTTAATAGACAGGTCGGTTCATGTAACTTTGTCCGTCCTTTCCAATCATTTTAATATAACAACAAGACAGCTATGGTATTCAACGAAACAGAAAAACAGGAAAAAGAATATTTACAAAAGATACTCAGTATCATACACGCTACGATTAACAATACCGACAAATCAGTTAAAGACCATGTAGACACCCTGCAAGAATACAAGGATTATTTATGGTCTAACAAAGACATAGACCCACACGAGATTCGTTCCATGCGTGAAAGTATCCTGAACCATTTCGCATTGGGAGAAAACGTCATCGATAAACGCAAACGGTTAGGCCGGATTCTCGATATTCCCTATTTCGGACGGATAGATTTCAAAGAAGAGAAAGATGGCAGCCAAACCATACCTGTTTATATTGGAATACACACATTCTACGACTCCATAAGCAGGACCAATCTGATATACGACTGGAGAGCCCCGGTCTCAAGCATGTTTTACGACCATGAACAGGGCGAAGCCTCCTACACCTCCCCGAACGGCGAAGTCAACGGCAAAATATCGCTCAAACGCCAGTACCGCATCCGTAAAGGCCGGATGGAATATATGATTGAAAGTTCCCTCACCGTCCATGACGACATTCTACAGAAAGAACTCAGTGCCAATGCCGACGACAAAATGAAGAATATCGTAACGACTATCCAGCGTGAGCAGAACCAAATTATCCGTAACGAAGAAGCTCCCGTACTTATCATACAGGGAGTAGCCGGTTCCGGTAAAACCTCCATTGCCTTGCATCGTATCGCTTATCTGCTTTACACCCTGAAAGGAAATATTTCTTCCAGGGATATTCTGATTATATCCCCCAATAAAGTCTTTGCCGATTACATATCCAACGTACTACCCGAACTCGGAGAAGAGACAGTTCCTGAAACCAGTATGGAACAAATCCTTTCGGAATTACTCGAAAATAAATATAAATACCGGAATTTCTTCGACCAAGTAACCGAATTGCTGGAAAAACCATCCCGGGATTTTATCGAACGAATACAATACAAGGCATCGTTCGATTTCATTTCCCTGTTGGACAAATTCATCCTCCACATGGAAAACAATTATTTCAAGGCTACAGATGTCCGGCTCACCAGACATATCACCATCCCCGCCGGCTTCATCGAGGAACAGTTCAAACGATTCAACCGTTATCCGATGCGACAACGGTTTGAGACAATGACTGATTACATACTGGATATGATGAAAATCCAATACAACATATCCGTAACCACGTCAGAAAAGAACCTGCTGAAAAAAGAGATAAAAAAGATGTTCGGCGGAAACAACGATCTCCAGGTATATAAAGACTTTTTCAAATGGACCGGGAAACCTGAAATGTTAAAACTGCGTAAAGGCCATATCCTTGAATATGCGGACCTTGCCCCGTTGGCCTACCTGCACATGTCGTTGGACGGAAACACGACATATTCCCATATCAAACATCTCCTGATAGACGAAATGCAGGACTATTCGCCCATCCAATTTAAGGTAATTCAAAAACTTTATCCCTGCCGGAAAACTATTCTCGGCGATGCATGCCAATCGGTAAATCCCTATGGTTCATCAACAGCCGAAATGATTCGCAAAGCATTTGCTGCAGGAGAGGTCATGAAATTATGCAAAAGTTATCGTTCGACCGTCGAAATAACCGGCTTTGCCCAAAAGATACGTTCTAATGACGAACTGATACCGGTTGTACGTCATGGCAAAAAGCCGGAAATTCTCCGGTTCGGAAATGCTGAAGAAGAAATATCCGCCATCGCTCATTTGGTCTCTGTATTCAGAGAATCAGATTACAAATCATTGGGAATCGTATGCAAAACTGAATTACAGGCAAAAGAAATGGCAGAAAAACTTCAAAAACAAATCGAAAACATATATTTCCTGTCCAGTCAAAGTTCCGCTTTCATAAATGGCACCATCGTCACTTCTTCCCATATGGCAAAAGGGTTGGAGTTCGATGAAGTAATCATCCCCCAAACCAATAAGACAAATTACTGTTCGGAAATCGATAAAAGCATGCTTTATGTGGCAGTAACCCGAGCAATGCATCAATTGACAGTGACATATTCAGGGGAACAAAGTGAATTTATCCGTATGGCTACTCAACACTAAAATCCTCGGATTTGAACCCACTGTAATACCTTCCCGAAAAAGCGGTGAATTTTAACACACAATAATCCGGGTCGGTAACACCTTCCTTATAATACATTGTATCTCCCGGCAACCAGATTAATTCTTTGCTTGCCGGGTCGGTCAGGACTTCGATTGTTCCTTTCAGCATCACGCCTTTGAAAAAGCGCCGGTCGCAAAAGTAAATACAGGAACGGTCATTCTCCCTGAACTGAGCCACACGCCTGGAAGATGTATTGGTAGTAAAATAAAATGTACGGATTCCTTCCCGCTTACGAGGTTGAAGCATTGCTTTGATATTAGGGAAACCTTCCTCATCAACCGAACCGAGGAATGAAACTGTCTGTTTGTCAACGATATTACCTATCGTCTTTTCCGGATCTCTCATAATTAAACTGTTATTCGTTTATAATAAGGGCAAAAATAGAGTATGAAGCTATCCCGGATGCAACAGTAAACAGGGAGAAAATGTCACTTTTTACGGTTTGTGCATTTTTCTGTATGCCAATGGAGTTTGTCCGGCATGTTGACGAAATGAACGGATAAAATAAGATACAGTATCATAGTTCAGCCGGGCGGCTATTTCCGAGACGGGTAAATCAGTATAGGTCAGCATCCTTTTGGCCTCTCCCATCACTTTGTTATGAATATATTGTTTGGCACTGACCTGCATGGAGGCCGTAATCATTTCATTCAGGTAATTCGGCGTAATACATAATTTATCAGCATAATAGCTGACTGCACGATGTTCTTTAAAAGACTTGTCGACCCAACGGATAAAGTTAGTAAGATGAAGGTTACGCCCCTTCACTATATCCGTTTTCCCTTCTTCCTCCTTGTATCCCCTGTCAAGGAGCATAAGAACCTCATAAAGCAGTGCCCTCAACACATGGTCACCATTTCGGGAGGACAGACCGATCTCATCCCTAATATTACATATCTGTTGGAAGATACGATCGGAAACTGATTCCGAAAGATGTATTTTTGCCGCAGTTTTGTCTGGATCAAAATAACTGAGATGCTGAACGAACTGGTCGTCTTTGAAAAAAGAGGAAAGAAACTCTTCCTCAAAAATAAGTGCATACCCATTTATAATATGGTCTTTATCCCAATTACGTATCTCCCCCGGCTTTGAAAAAATCACATCACCGGGACAGACGTCATACTGTTGGTTATCAATTGAAAAAGAGCCAGAACCTTCGGTGACAAAAGTAATGTCATAGTAAGTCAGCGTATGCACCGGATTGATATCCAGAAACTTCTTGATGTTTTTCAGTTCAACAACATCCACCAGTAACTCACTACCATACTTGTGCTTATAAAATGTATAGCGAGGTATTGACTTTTTCATCGGACAAGCGTCATAAAACCAATTCATAAAGTTGGAACCATTTCAAATGCTCATAAGGCAGTCCCAGATCAACAGTCCCAATATATTGATAACCGAGTTTTTTATAAAGGCTAATAGCTGGTGTATTATCGACTGACACGTCCAACCGGATCGATTTCATCCGGTGACTAACCGCATATTGTTTAGCAAACTCCATCAATCGGGTCGCCACCTCCTGTTTCAAAAATGAAGGATGTACAACCAACGTCCGGATCACCAGAATATCAGCATATTCCGCCTCAACCAGCCAGCGAACCTGACTGTAAGCCTTTTCCGGCTCATGATTCAATATAATACTTCCGGCAACAGTTCCATTTTCAATGGCAACAAACAAGCATTTCTCATCAATCCCCTGCATGGCCGTCTCCCTGACAGGATATATATGTTTTATCCATCCCGGATAGTTTACCGTGGAAGACAGATAGTCATTCAACCCGTCATAAAGAGCCTCCAGTTCGTCAAGATGATGCGTTGTAGCTTGTTCTATAATCATTGCCTGATGTTTTCTTATAAAAATAAATGCCTAATATCTTCCGGCAGGCAATGTAAAAGTCTCTTTATCCGTCAGATAACCGTCTGAAGACTTCAAACGGACAGACAGCACTATTTCTCCGGCTTTCAATTTAGGAGAAGCATGCAAGGTGACAGTATAACTGACTCTTTTATGCGGCGGTAACTGACGGATAACAAGAGGCTTTGAAAGTTTCACATATTTGCCTCCCTGTTCGACCTTGATAACAGGCTCAATATTGTAAGCCGTTTGTCTGCCTTCATTCGATAAGATAAACGAGATACGGCAACTTTCTCCTGCATCTACGATCTGATTGTTATTCCGGTCTTCCAGATAAATATCCTCAATAACCAGATAGGGGACCTGATACTCTCTGACACTCGCTGTATTCCTGTCACGTTGATTTTGAGAGGAAGCGGCGGCAGCACCCAGAACTGTCCCTCCGACCGATCCCACAAACGAACCGATCGCCTCTCCGCGATATCCTCCGGCCGCATGCCCGATCACTGCACCGGTAACCGTACCCGCCAACATGCCGACCTGCGAACCCACTATCGTACGCGATGTCGGATCCATTGTCGCACAACCCGTGCCAATCACAGGTATCATCAGAAACAGGAGCCAATTCTTCATTCTCATATCAACATTTTTTATTTATCCGCTAAAATACAAATATTTAGCGGATAAAGGCTGATCAAAAACGTTATAATATTCGTCTAAACAGAAAACCGCCCTTGTTTCATCCGTTGAAAGAATTAATCCAGTGTCAGATTGAACTCGTCTTTCAGTTTTCCCAGGACGGGATTTACGGTCAATAAATGTTCAAACTTCTCGGTTGCCGTATAGGCTAAATGCTTTTCGTTCGTTTCAATAATCCGGACACGCATCTGGATACGCGTATTTCTGAGTTGTGCACGCAAATAATTCAATAAATCTACACAACCATTACTCAGTTCATCCTGCTGACCGGGATTATGCACACCTACTTCAAAGAAATAGTTTTCCTGCAAAACAGGCTTGCAGTTGATCATCGTATTCTTCAGATAAACTTTCTTATCAATAATTCCGCTTGCCGCATAAGCATCCCAACAACGTACCAGGTCTTCTTCCGTGAACTGGTTGACCATCTCCTGAACTGTCCGGTTTTCCTGCTGCCCCATCTGGTTCTTCGGTTTTTCCACACCGATTTCCTTCAGCGACGTACCCAAATGTTGCGGACGGGAAGGACGTTTAGGAGGAGTTGCAGCAGGAGGCTGCGGAATAACTGTTGCCGAAGAAGGCATATTCGAAGTTACTACACGACCATTGTTATTACCCATATCAGCCGGTTGCTGTGAAGCCGGTGAACCGGGATAACCGGATGATTGAACAGGCTGACGGACAGGTTGCCCCTGCGGAGATGCCTGTGCACCTTGAGAAACAGGCTGTCCAGGAGCACCGGATGCGATCGGTTCAATTACTCCTTTTTTTTTATCGTCGGCTGCCTGCCCTGCATTACTCAACTGGCAAAGCTGGATAAGCGTCAGTTCCAACAGCAGGCGCTTGTTACGGCTGGCACGATAATTCAGATCACAGGTATTGGCCAGTTCGATCGCCTTAAAAAGCAACTGATCCGGACAGCGTTTTGCCATCTCTTTATATCTTTCGCGGATTGAGGCTCCAACTTCAAACAAGATCAGAGTTGCCTCATCCTTACAAACCAGCAAATCACGGAAATGGGCGGCCAACCCGGTAATGATATTCTGCCCGTCAAATCCTTTGCTCAATATTTCATTCAGGATCAGGATAGACGAACGTACATTTCCTGCCAGGATTGCATCCGTAAGGCGGAAATAATATTCGTAATCGAGTACATTCAGATTGTCGATGACAGCCTGATAAGTAATATTGCCATTGGTAAAACTAACTACCTGGTCGAAAATAGACAGGGCATCACGCATACCGCCATCAGCTTTCTGGGCAATTACGTTCAACGCTTCCGGCTCAGCAGTCACATTTTCCTGAGAAGCAACATATTCCAGATGTTCCACCATATCGGCAATCGAGATGCGGGAGAAATCATATATCTGGCAACGCGACAGAATAGTCGGAAGTACTTTATGCTTCTCGGTAGTCGCTAAAATAAACAGGGCATGATGCGGCGGCTCCTCCAACGTCTTCAGGAAAGCGTTGAATGCAGCCGAACTCAGCATATGAACCTCATCGATGATGAATACCTTATATTTTCCGATTGCAGGCGGGATACGCACCTGGTCGATCAACGAACGGATATCGTCGACCGAGTTGTTGGAGGCAGCATCCAGTTCATGAATATTATAGGAACGCTGTTCATTGAAAGCCTGGCATGATTCACACTCGTTACAAGCCTCGCCGTCTGCTGCCGGGTTCAGGCAGTTTATTGTCTTCGCAAAGATTCGTGCACACGAAGTCTTCCCGACACCACGCGGTCCGCAGAAAAGGTAGGCATGTGCAAGTTTGTTACTTTGTATTGCATTTTTTAGTGTAGTGGTAAGAGACTTCTGCCCTACAACACTACGGAAGGTAGACGGGCGGTATTTTCTTGCCGATACAATATAATTGTCCATTCTTTGCTTTTTTATTAACAACACAAAGATATACAAAATAATTCATTTACCTTTGCAAAAACGAAGTTCCATGTCACGCATAAAAAACTTTTACAACAAGTATCTATCCAGGATAAATGCCTACTGGTTGGTTATCATTGGATTTTTGATCCTCACTTTTACAGTGGGCGACAGCAATTTGTATAAGCGGTATACGTACGACGAAAAGATCCGCAGCCTGGAAAGAGAGATCAAACATTATCAGAAAGAGATCGAGATAAACAGTAAGAAACTGAACGATCTTCGTACCGACAAAGAAGGTCTGGAACGCTTCGCCCGTGAAGAATATTTCATGAAGAAGCCGAACGAAGACGTCTATATCATCAAAAAGAAATAATGAATCAAAAAGCAAGAACAATCATTTTCAATATGGCCGGTTTACTGATACTGGCCGGGGCAGTCCTTTTCTTGACCAAATGGTTTCTGGCACCTTACCTGTTTGCCGTCGGAGCCGCCGGTATGGCTGTATGCTTCCTGACGCTCCCTACTAAAGATATGGAGTTTCGCGAACGCAGGTTGCACCGTTTTAACATAATAGCCTCTGTCCTGATGATCTGTGCCTCCGGGTTGATGTTCAAAGATATGAAAGAGTGGATTATCTGCCTGACAATTGCAGCCGTACTATTACTCTACTCATCATTCGTTTCCGGAAAGCAACAAAAATAATCCTATCAAATTTCCCCACCCTATTTTATTATGTGGGGAATTTTCCCCTTCTATATGGGGAAATACCCCCATTGCAGTGGGGAAACGCCCCCATTAGAGTGGGGAAATACTCCCATTGTAATGGGGTTTACTCTCTGCATAACAATAAATAAAACGGTATGATACAAAAAAAGCTGTTACATTTAATGCAACAGCTTTTTGTATATCGTTTTTGATACTACTTATTTTCCGCTGGAATAACTCTTATTCAACAAGTCGATCAATTCGTTTGTGATATCGTAAGCATCGCCGGCTAACAAAATATTATCTTCTGCGGTGTTACTGAAAATTACCTGATATCCTTTTTCCTTATTATATACTTTCAATTTTGAAACTACTGTATCACGAAGCTGTTCGTTCAGTTTCTGACGTTCCATTAACAAATCCTGTGACAATTTAGCATCCAAGTCTTTCAGTTCCTGTTCTTTCTTCATCAGACGTTCCTGCTCTTGTTGAGCTCTTTCACGAGTTAGGAATGCATTATTTTCTGCTTTACGATAGAATTCCTGAACTTCATTCTGCAAATTACGTGCCTGCTGTGTTACATTAGCACGCGAATTTTCTTCTTTTTTCAGGAGCTGTTCATTCAGATCCTTGAAATAATTATAATTAAGCAAAAGCGAATCTACATTGACATAGGCTATAGGAAGCAGGTTTGTTGTATCACCTTCTCCGGATGCAAATGTTTTTGTTACTGTTGATTCCTTCTTGTCGGAAAATTGCATTATGAACAATATCACGACAGCCACCGCGAGCACACCATTAATTACGTAGTTAATGTTCTTCATAAAGTGTAAATTAAATCCTTATTTTATTCTTCTATTTCTTTTACTCTATCATATAGATTCTTTTGCTTCTTCTGTTCGCGGTCTTGCGTCTTGGCACAATGGATACCTTTTTTACTCAGTGCTCTGTTACCTCCGACATGCGTATTCGGGAACCTCCCCCCCTTCTTGAATATCACTTTTACAGCAAGTAACACAACACAAATAACAAGAATTATGACCGTTAATAATATCGTTGTAAGCATTTTCTCTATATTTGTGGACGCAAATATAAGAGTTTAAGTGATTATAAAGTATCTTTTTGGTATTTAATTCTACTTTTTTTCATACATAACTCCTGAAATGATTGCATTATTAACTATATAGTAACAACTATAATATATTGTAACATTATGAAGATTACTGACTTAAAGCCTGAAATCGTCTGGAAGTTTTTCCACCAGGTAACACAAGTGCCCCGTCCTTCAAAGAAGGAAGGCAAAATGATCCAGTATCTGGAATCGTTCGCAAAAGAGTATAAAATCGCCATAAAGAAAGATGCAGCCGGAAACATCCTGATGTCGAAGCCTGCAACACCCGGATATGAAAAGCTGCCGGTTGTTATCCTTCAGTCGCACATGGATATGGTTTGCGAGAAAAACAACGGAACCGTTCACAATTTCGACAACGACCCGATCGAAACAATTGTAGACGGCGACTGGCTGCGTGCCAACGGAACAACGCTGGGAGCCGACAATGGTATCGGTGTTGCCGCCGAACTGGCTATCCTGGCTTCCGACGATATCGAACACGGACCGATCGAATGCCTGTTTACTGTTGACGAAGAAACTGGCCTGACCGGAGCAAAAGCTCTTGAAAAAGGCTTCATGACCGGAGATATCCTGTTGAACCTCGACAGCGAAGACGAAGGCGAAATCTTTATGGGTTGCGCCGGAGGAAAAGATACACAGGCTGTATTCCATTGCGAACAACGCCCGACCAACCCCAATATGTTATATTTCAAAATTGATGTAAAAGGATTGAACGGCGGACATTCCGGCGGTGAAATACATAAGGGACTGGGTAATGCAAACAAAATACTGGTTCGTTTCCTGTATTTATTGAACAATGAAGCAGACTTCACTTTGTGTTCGATTGAAGGGGGTAATCTGCGCAATGCGATAGCCCGTGAAGCGCATGCAGTCATCGGACTTTATTCGGAAGATAAAGAACAGGTTCGTGTACTGCTTAATAACTATACAGCGGATATCGAAAACGAACTGAAACATATCGATCCTAACGTACAGATCACCATGGAATCGACCGACCGTCCGGAATTATGCCTGTCTAATTTCGATATGGAAAAGGTTATCTGGGCCTTGCATGCTTGTCCTCATGGCGTTATCGGCATGAGCCATGACATCGAGGGATTGGTTGAAACTTCTACCAACCTGGCTTCCGTAAAAATGAGACATGAAGCCGAAACTGAACAATTGATAATCACTGTCGGAACCAGCCAGCGTAGCTCCATCGAATCATGCAAAAACATGATTGCCAACCAGGTAGCCTCCGTATTTAAACTGGCCGGAGCGATTGTTACCCACGGTGACGGTTATCCGGGATGGGCTCCTAATCCGGATTCCCAAATCTTGAAAGTCGCACAGGATACATATAAACGTTTATTCAATAAGGACGCCAAGATCATGGCTATCCATGCCGGACTGGAATGCGGACTGTTCCTCGAAAAATATCCTAATCTGGATATGATTTCTTTCGGACCGACTTTAAGAGATGTTCACTCTCCGAACGAACGGATCGAAATTAAGACCGTCGGTTTGTGGTGGGCCCATCTTTTAGAATTATTAAAAAGCGTACCGGCAAAATAAAATTAAATATTCTGCGTTATAAGAAGAGGATTAACACTTTAATCGTGTTTTTCCTCTTTTTTTATGTTAATGCCTGAAAACATTCTTTATAAATCGTTTGTTTATAAAGAAACAAGAACACAAAGGCATACATTTTAACATTTAGAGAAAATGAAAAGAATTACAGCGCCGTTGCTTATAATATGTACACTTTTACTCAACCTGTTGGCTGGATGCGACGGGCTGGACGAAAATTATTCGACCAATCCGAATCACCGGTTGAGTTTCTCGACAGATACCTTATCATTCGATACCGTCTTTACCACGATAGGTTCAGCCACAAAACAATTCATGGTTTACAACAAAAACAGTGAACCGCTGAATATAGAGAGAATCATACAAGCCTCGCCTGCTACCAGCGGATTCCGTATCAACGTGGACGGACGAAAAGGTGACAACTTCGACAATGTCAGAATTGCAGCCAAAGACAGCATGTATATATTTGTAGAAGTCACTGTCAATCCGAATGGAAAAGACCAACCGTTATTAATCCAGGATTCAATAGTGTTCACCTACAACAGCGTGAAACAAACAGTTTTACTGGAGGCATGCGGACAGGATGTCAAGCTGATAAAAGGCGGACAGACATTGAGTGAAGACACCAAGCTGACAGCCGAACGTCCTTATCTGATATATGACAGCCTGATGATAGACAAAGGTGTAACAGTTAATATCGAAGAAGGCACCACTTTCTATATGCACGACAAAGCAAAGATCATCGTTGATGGAACGATCATTGCGAACGGAACCATGGATAAACCGATAGTCTTCCGCGGTGACCGTCTCGATTTCATACTCGACATACTCCCCTACGACCGCACACCGGGACAATGGGAAGGAATTGTATTCAACAATGAAAGTTTTAACAACATATTTAATAATGTAATAGTAAGAAACGGAAACAACGGCATAACCTGCAAGGCTTCTGATCCGGAAAAATCCAAATTGAAGATTAACAATTCGCAGATCACCAATATGGATGGGAATGTATTGACTGCAACCAACTGTAATCTGGAAGCCGCTAACAGCGAGTTCACAAATGCTACGGTAGACGTTGTTGTATTAAATGGAGGCAAATATAGCTTTACACATTGTACACTTGCAAACTACATCTCTGCCAAAAGCCGGCATTCGGAATCTAAAGAAGGTGAAGCCAGTCATACCTTACAACTATTTGACAATTATTCAAATTCAAATAAAGCGATCATGCCATATGATTTATTACAAGCAAATTTCGACAATTGTATAATCGATGGTAGTCTAGGTGCCGGTAAAGAAATAAAAATCGATATTGGGACCAAGTCCATGCTCCTAAGAAACAACGATTTAAAATATCATTTCGATCACTGCGTCGTAATGATGGATCAAACCAGTAGTGAAAACTTTACCGATGTCATTTTTATTAAAGGAAAAGACGAAAGTAAAATGGAGTACCGGATGACCGGCGGAGAAAAGAATAAATATATGTATGATTTCCGTCCGGATAAAGAAACAACTCCCGGCGTAGGTAAAGCCGATTTGTTTGTTTCCCAGAAATATCCAGTCGATCGTAACGGCGTAAACCGACTGACAAACAACGGGCCGGATATAGGTGCTTATGAATTTGTTCCTAAAGAAGAAGAATAAAAACAATTAAATATGACCAGGACCTTAACTATATTAATTTGCGTTCTCGCCTTTCTCCCCCATCCGGTAAACGCCCAGTCCGGATTCAGGGTCATGAGTTACAATGTAGAGAACCTGTTCGACACCGAAGACAATCCGGACAAGAACGATAATGACTTCCTCCCATCGGGTAATCATCACTGGACACGCGGACGATATTACCATAAACTTCAGCAAATAGCCAAAGTGATCAGCGCCGCAGGTGAATGGGATACTCCCGCCCTAATCGGCCTCTGTGAAGTGGAAAACGATTCCGTCCTGATCCATTTGCTGAACCGGACACCATTGAAGCAGCAACAATACCGGTACTGCATGACACACGGTTCAGATACAAGGGGAATAAATTCCGCCCTTCTTTATCAACGAACTCAATTCGGATACATCAGCCATAAAGAACACCCGGTACTCTTCACCCATAAAACACATAAACAGACACGTAACATTCTCCATGTATGGGGAAAAGTAATAACCTCCGATACATTAGATGTATTCGTCTGTCATCTTCCTTCGCGTTACGGAGGTGAAAAGGAAAGCGAAGCCGACCGCTTCGATGCTGCCCGTACATTAAGGCATCTGTGTGATTCCTTGCTGCAAATCCGGAAAACGCCTCAGCTGCTGATCATGGGAGATTTTAACGATACGCCGGAAAACGCCAGCATCACACAAATACTGTCTGCCGGAAAAACCTCCGGAAATCCGGAATCCGGCAAGCTCTACAACCTTTTTGCCGATCCCCATGTCCTGAACAATCCCGGAACCCACAAGTATCAGGGAGAGTGGAATCAGCTGGATCATATCATCGTATCCGGTAATCTTATCGATAAAAACTCTCCCATGCATGTTGTTCCCGGAAGCAATCGAATATTCATGCTCCCCTTCCTGCTCACTGATGATAAGACCTGGCACGGCAAACGACCTTTCCGCACCTATTATGGTTTTAAATATGAGGGTGGTTACAGCGATCATCTACCTCTCATTACCGACTTTTTACTATCTTTGCCTAACAAAGATTGAATTAAAACAGACATGCAGATACATCATATACTGGCAGGGATTTTCCTCTTTGCCGGAATTACAAACAACACAGCCGAAGCCCAGCAACTTCGCAAACCAATGGATATTCCAGTCTTGCTAAGCGGGAATTTCGGAGAACTGAGAAGCAATCATTTCCATTCGGGAATAGATTTCAAAACACAAGGTGTCGAAGGAAAACCGATCCACTCCGTGCAGGACGGCTATGTCTCACGCATTTCGGTAAGTCCCTGGGGATATGGCAACGGCCTGTATATCACACATCCGGACGGCACGACTACTGTTTACGGCCATCTTCAGAAATTCTCCCAAAAGATCACCGCTTATCTCAAAGAAAAACAATACGAACAGGAAAGCTTCAATGTAAACCTGAGCCTCACTCCGGATGAACTTCCTGTTAAAGAAGGCGAACTCGTCGCGCTGAGCGGAAACACGGGAAGCTCCGGCGGTCCGCACCTCCATTTCGAAGTGCGCGACACAGAGACGGAAGAACCGATGGACCCGATCGAATACTACAAAGATTTAATAAAAGATACGCAGGCTCCCAAGATACAGGGAATCATGGTCTATTCAATGCCAGGAAAGGGCGTTGTGAACGGAAGCCGCCGAAAACTGGAACTAAAACCTGTCACTGCCAAGAACGGAAAACAAACGCTGAACGGAAAGATTGAAGCCTGGGGAGAAATCGGACTGGCTGTAAAAGGATACGATTACATGGATAATACCTCCAATATTTATGGTATCAAAGACATCACACTGACGACAGACAGCCAGGTTATTTTTCATAGCAACCTGGATCGTTTTGCCTTCGATGAGAGCCGTTACCTGAACAGTTTCACAGATTTTGAAGAATGGAAAGAACACCGTTCGTTCTATATCAAAAGTTTTGTCGACCCGGGAAACCGGCTTCGTTTCATCGAAAGCCTTAACCGCGGGATCCTGACTATCGACGAACCTCGCACCTATCACCTGACTTACCAGTTGGCAGACGCTTTCGGCAACACGACCCAGCTTTCTATCCGGATCGAAGGCAAAGAACAACCGATCCCGGAAATTGACACAGAAAACACAGAATTGTTCCATTGGTGGAGCGACAATCGTTTCGGAGCCAAAGGAATCCGCCTGACAATCCCGAAAGGAAATCTTTATGACGACTTATATTTCCACTATTCCGTCAAAGAAGACAGCGCAGCGCTGGGTGCCACACATATATTACACAACAAACCGGTCGCTTTCCACAAATCAGCCAAATTATCCCTCCGGTTGCAAACAGACACACTGGATAACAAACAGCAATACGGTATTGTCCGACTGCAAAACGGACGCCGGTCATGGACCGGAGGTGTCTACCGCAACGGCTGGGTCGATGCAGATATAAAAGAAATGGGAAGCTACACGCTCGGTCAGGACCTTGTCCCGCCGACCATTACACCCCTCAATCCGGCAACATGGGTCAGTAAACAAGCCATCGCACTCAGGCTGTCGGACAACCTGAGCGGTGTACAAACATACCGGGGTGAAATCGACGGTCAATATGTTTTATTCGAAATGAATAGTAAGTCCGTCATTACCTACCACTTCGATAAAGAGCGGCTGACAAAAGGGAAACACACGCTGAAACTGGTCGTAACAGATGCCTGTGGAAATCAATCCACTTATACTTATCCGTTTACGTGGTAAAAAATAACTTTTTCTTTTTTCTTGAAAATAAGGCTGCAAGCCATTGTTTACAACAATTAATTTGTATCTTTGTTTTCTCCTAAATAAGGAAATAACACATATATAAATGCAAGATATTTGGGTATGGAAAACAACGAACTGCTAGAAATGGTAAGAAGTAAAGCGCAAAGCTGGCTTACCAAAAGTTATGATGCCGAAACAAAAGCAAAAGTTCAGGAATTATTAGACAGCGAAGATCCGACCGAACTGATCGAATCTTTCTACAAAGACCTTGAATTTGGTACAGGAGGTTTAAGAGGTATCATGGGTGTAGGAACCAACCGTATGAATATTTATACTGTCGGTGCTGCTACACAGGGTTTGTCAAATTATCTGAAAAAGGAATTTGCCAATCTGGATCAGATCAAAGTTGTTATCGGCCATGACTGCCGTAACAATAGCCGCAAGTTTGCCGAAATCTCGGCAGATATTTTCTCTGCTAACGGTATAAAAGTGTACCTGTTCGAAGACCTTCGCCCGACACCGGAAATGTCTTTTGCTATCCGTAAACTGGGATGCCAGAGCGGTATCATCCTGACAGCTTCACATAACCCGAAAGAATACAATGGTTACAAGGCTTACTGGGACGACGGCGCACAGATGATCGCTCCGCACGACCGTAACACGATCGCCGAAGTAAACAAGATCCGCAATGCCAGCGACATCAAGTTCAAAGGCAATAAAGACCTGATTGAAATCATCGGTTCTGAAATCGACAATTTGTATATCGACGCTTTGACGACTATTTCCCTTTCTCCGGAAGCGATCAAACGTCACCATGACATGAAGATCGTTTACACTCCGATCCACGGTACCGGTGTAGAGATTGTTCCGGCTACATTGAAAGCATTCGGATTTACTAATATCATCCATGTCCCGGAACAGGATGTTGTAAGCGGCGACTTCCCGACAGTTGTTTCGCCAAATCCGGAAGAACCGGCAGCACTGGCCATGGCTGTTGAGAAAGCGAAAGAAACAGATGCCGAACTGGTTATGGCTTCCGACCCGGATGCTGACCGCGTTGGTGCAGCTGTTAAGAACAACGAAGGCGAATGGGTATTGCTGAACGGTAACCAGACTGCTTTGATGTTCGTTTATTACCTGATTACCCGCTGGAAAGAATTAGGCAAGGTAAACGGTAAAGAATATATCGTAAAAACAATCGTTACAACCGAGCTGATCCGTACGATCGCTGAGCGCAACGGTGTTGAAATATACGACGTTTACACCGGTTTCAAATGGATCGCCGATGTAATGAAGAAAAACGAAGGAAAGAAAAACTACATCGGTGGCGGTGAAGAAAGCTACGGATTCCTTTGCGAAGACTTCGTTCGCGATAAAGATGCTGTTTCCGCATGTGCTATCCTGGCAGAAATCGCAGCATGGGCAAAAGATCAGGGTATCACCATGTACCAGTTGTTGCAGAACATCTATGTACAATATGGCTTCTCTAAAGAAAAAGGTATCTCTGTTGTGAAAAAAGGCAAGAGCGGTGCAGAAGAAATCGAAGCGATGATGAAGAACTTCCGCGAAAATCCGTTACAGGAAATCGCTGGTTCTAAAGTTTCATTATTCTATGATTATGCATCACTGAAAGGTTACAGCTACATCGATAACGAAACGATCACGCTGGATATGCCGACAACTTCCAACGTACTTCAATACTTCACTGAAGACAATACGAAAATATCTATCCGTCCTTCAGGAACAGAGCCGAAGATTAAATTCTACTGCGAAGTTCATTCAAAAGTAAAAAGTCTGGAAGATTTACCGGAAGCAAACAAAGCAGCCGAAGAAAAGATCAATCAGATCAAAGCATCTTTGGGTATCTGATCAGATAGTTAAATAAAAAAAGCGGGACAAGAGGTTTGACTTCTTGCCCCGTTTTTTTACTACGTACATTCAGAACTTATTGTATCATTCCAATTTCAAATCTTCTTTTCCAAAACAAAGCGGTAAAAGCGATACCGCACTCGGAGCAACCATCACATCTTTTGTTCCGCAAAGTAACACTTTCACAGGCTTACCATATCGCTGTTCTGTTTCCAACAGTACCTGCCGGCAAGCACCGCAAGGCGAAATACTTTCCACCTGTTTCCCTCCTGTTGCCGCTGCAATCGCCAGGGCAACTACCGGAATATCGGGATACTGATGTCCGGCATGGAACAAAGTAACCCGCTCCGCACATAAGCCGGATGGGTAAGCCGCATTCTCCTGGTTACTTCCCGTCACAATTGTCCCGTCAGCCAGTAACGCTGCCGCCCCGACATGAAATTTTGAATAAGGAGCATATGATTGTTCCGTTGCCTTCAAAGCCGCATGAACCAAAGGCAGTTCCTCATCCGGAACTTCGTTCAGCGAATAAACCGTTATTTTTGTTTCCAGTTTGATTTCTTTCATAAGACTGATAATTAGATAAACAAAGATAGTAAATTTGTATCTTTGTCCGATAAAATACGAATAATTCCAAATCAGGATATGCAAATACCCCTACTCACCCCCCAAAAAGACCCGATGGGCGCCGCTATCGCAGATTATTTCGCGAACGGTAAAGCTAGTAAACTCCGCGTTTTTTCTTCCATGTTCGATGAAGATGAAATCCCGGTGAAACAGTTATTCCGCAATTTTACGGAAATGCCGGTACTGGAACAAGAAGCACTCCGCATGAGCGAAGGCAAAATACTCGATGTCGGTGCCGGAAGCGGCTGCCATTCGCTGGCATTGCAAGAAATGGGAAAGACGGTAAAAGCCATCGACATCTCACCTTTGTCTGTAGAGGTCATGCAGAAAAGAGGCGTAAAGGATGCCTGCCTGGAAAATTTCTTCAACGAACAGTTCAGCGGCAGCTTCGATACGATCCTGATGCTGATGAACGGTTCGGGGATTGTCGGAAAGATAGCCAATCTCCCGATTTTCTTCCATACTTTAAAACGCCTGCTTGCCCCGGGAGGTTGTGTATGGATGGACTCTTCCGACCTCCGTTACCTGTTTGAAGATGAAGATGGCAATCTCGATATAGATATTGATGATGACTATTACGGAGAAGTGGATTTTCGCATGCAATATAAAAATATCAGGGGCGACCGGTTCGACTGGTTATACCTCGATTTTCAAACGCTCAGCCTGCATGCCGCAAACAATGGGTTCAAAGCGGAGAAGATACGGGAAGGAGAACATTTTGATTATCTGGCTAAAATTAGCAGGATATAAACCAGTATTTTATAGATTATTTAGAAGAATAATATATCCAGCTTCATTATCTTTGCGAAAATAAATACTTTAGGAACTCGTTTTATGAAACTGACAATACGGATTTTTTGCCTCTTATTTTTTATAGCGACATTAGCGGAGGCAGCAACCCAGCGCAAAATACCTTCATACGAAAAGTATATAAAAACATACAGCGCTCTGGCTATAGAACAACAAAAGAAGTATAAAATTCCCGCCAGTATCACTCTGGCACAGGGATTACTGGAGTCGGGAGCCGGACAAAGCGACCTGGCACGCCGCTCAAACAACCACTTCGGCATCAAATGTCATTCCGACTGGCGCGGCGGACGTGTTTATCATGACGACGACCTGCGTGGAGAATGTTTCCGTAAATACAAACGGGTGGAAGATTCATATGAAGATCACTCCAAATTTTTGAAACGCTCGCGTTACGACCGGCTTTTCCAATTAAAAATAACTGATTACAAGGGTTGGGCCAGAGGTCTGCAAAAATGCGGTTACGCAACCGACCGCGCATATGCCAACAAACTGATTAAAGTAATTGAAGATTATGAACTTTACCGTTATGATACCGGGAAAGTACACAAATTGACACGCCAGGAAAAGAAAAAACTTAAATACCCGACCGTCAAATATACGATATACAGAACTTACGGTCTACTGTATGTTTATGCCAAAGAGAACGACAGCTTCGACCAAATCGCACAGAATCTGGACTTTCCTGTAAAAGATCTGAAAAAGTTCAACGAAGTACCGGAAGACTTCCCGTTGCAAAAAGGCGATATCGTCTATATTGAAAAGAAGAAGAAGAAAGCCGATAAGCCTAATTACGACCATGTTGTACAAGTCGGAGAATCCATGCACAGCATCGCACAGAAATACGGAATACAGATCAAGAGCCTGTATAAGATGAATAAAAAAGACAAAGATTACGTTCCTGAAGAAGGAGATGTGCTTAAACTTAGATAAGTAACATAAAAAAATAGTATCTTTGCAGCCAAATATGTAAAAACAATGAGTGACCAACGTTACAACCTGCGCGGTGTATCCGCTTCAAAAGAAGATGTTCACAATGCAATAAAGAACATCGACAAGGGAATATTCCCTAAAGCATTTTGTAAGATCATCCCTGATATATTAGGCGGTGATCCTGAATACTGTAACATTATGCACGCTGACGGAGCCGGAACAAAATCATCTCTGGCTTACATGTACTGGAAAGAAACCGGTGATTTGTCAGTGTGGAAAGGTATTGCCCAGGATGCACTGATCATGAACATCGACGACCTGCTGTGTGTGGGTGCGGTAGACAATATACTTGTTTCTTCCACTATCGGACGTAACAAACTGCTTATCCCCGGCGAAGTAATCTCCGCCATTATTAACGGAACGGACGAACTGCTGGCAGAACTGCGCGAAATGGGTGTAGGCTGCTATGCCACCGGAGGCGAAACGGCCGATGTGGGCGATCTGGTTCGCACGATCATCGTCGACAGCACCGTGACTTGCCGCATGAAACGTGCAGACGTGGTTGATAACAGTCATATACAAGGGGGTGACGTAATTGTCGGAATGGCATCTTACGGACAGGCTACCTACGAAAAAGAATATAACGGCGGAACAGGCAGCAATGGTCTGACCTCTGCCCGTCACGACGTATTTGCCAAATATCTGGCAACCCAATATCCCGAAAGCTACGATGCAGCAGTTCCCGATGAACTGGTTTATTCAGGCGGACTGAAACTGACCGACAAAATCGAAGAACTGGGTATCGACGCCGGCAAACTGGTGCTTTCCCCTACCCGTACCTATGCTCCGGTAATCAAAGTATTGTTGGATAAACTACGTTCGCAGATACACGGTATGGTACACTGTTCAGGCGGAGCACAAACAAAAGTAATGCACTTCGTCGAAAACAAGCGTGTGACAAAGAACAACCTGTTCCCTGTTCCTCCTCTTTTCCGTATTATTCAGGAACAGAGCGGAACCGACTGGAGCGAAATGTACAAAGTGTTCAACATGGGTCACCGCATGGAGATCTATCTGTCGCCCGAACATGCTGAAGAAGTGATCAGCATTGCCAAGAGCTTCAACATTGATGCACAAATCGTAGGCTTCGTGGAAGAGGCGGATAAGAATGAATTGATTATTGAAAGCGAAAAAGGTCGCTTCGTATATTAATCTGATAAATGGCTGATAATAATTTATTAGGAAGACTGGACGGATTAGTAAGCCGTTTTGAAGAAGTCGGAACACTGATTACCGACCCGGCAGTGATAGCCGATATGAAACGGTTTGTAAAACTCAATAAAGAGTATCGCGATCTGGAGAAGATCGTGACTACCCGAAACGAATATGTCAATACATTAAATGGTATAAATGAAGCACGGCAGATGCTCGATACCGAGCAGGATCCTGAAATGAGGGAAATTGCCCGCGAAGAGTTGGATGCCTGTAATGCCCGCATTCCGGAACTGGAAGAAGAGATCAAGCTGTTGCTTGTTCCGAGCGATCCGGAAGATGATAAGAATGCTATCGTTGAAATTCGTGGCGGAACGGGAGGCGACGAGGCCGCCCTTTTTGCCGGCGACCTCTATCGCATGTATATCAAATACTGCGAAGCCAAAGGCTGGAAAGTCGCCCTGTCAAGTTGCAGCGAAGGTTCGTCGGGCGGATATAAAGAAATTATTTTCACCGTTAGCGGTGAGAAAGCATATGGTACGCTCAAATATGAATCGGGCGTACATCGTGTTCAGCGTGTACCCAGTACTGAAACTCAGGGACGTGTACACACCTCAGCAGCTACCGTGGCTGTGCTCCCCGAAGCAGACGAGTTTGATGTTGAAATTAATGAAGGTGAAATTAAGTGGGATACTTTCCGTTCGGGAGGTGCCGGCGGCCAGAATGTGAACAAGGTCGAATCGGGCGTACGTTTGAGATACGTCTGGAAGAACCCGAACACCGGCGTGAGCGAAGAGATCCTGATCGAATGTACGGAGACGCGCGACCAGCCGAAAAACAAGGAACGCGCACTTACCCGCCTGCGTTCTTTCATTTATGACAAAGAACATCAGAAATACCTGGACGACATTGCCAACAAACGCAAGACAATGGTATCGTCGGGCGACCGATCCGCGAAGATCCGGACATACAACTATCCGCAAGGACGTATCACCGATCATCGTATCAACTACACGATCTATAATTTATCTGCTTTCATGGACGGCGATATACAAGCCTGCATCGACCAACTGACCGTTGCCGAAAATGCAGAACGCCTGAAAGAAGCCGAACTATAACAATTTCACTATTTGACACAAGACAAGATGAACAAGCAACAATTATTCGAAAACATTAAAAAGAAACAATCTTTCCTTTGCGTAGGATTGGATACAGATATAAAAAAAATCCCGCAGCATTTACTTTCTGAAGAAGATCCTGTCTTCGCTTTCAACAAGGCAATCATCGATGCTACAGCCGATTACTGTGTAGCTTACAAACCGAACCTGGCTTTCTACGAAAGTCTGGGTGTGAAAGGTATGCTTGCCTTTGAAAAGACTGTTACTTACCTGCGCGAAAACTATCCGGACCAGTTCATTATCGCCGATGCGAAACGTGGCGATATCGGTAACACCTCCGAAATGTATGCCCGCTCTTTCTTCGACCATATCAAAGTGGATGCCGTTACAGTGGCTCCTTACATGGGCGAAGACAGCGTAAAACCGTTCCTGATCTATCCCGAAGCATGGGTAATCCTGCTGGCATTGACTTCAAACAAAGGCTCACAGGATTTCCAGATGACGGAAGATGCCAACGGCGAACGTCTGTTTGAAAAAGTATTGAAGAAATCGCAGGACTGGGCTACCGACGAACAGATGATGTACGTTGTCGGTGCAACTCAGGGAAAAATGTTCCTGGACATCCGTAAACATGCTCCCAACCACTTCCTGTTGGTTCCGGGTGTCGGAGCACAGGGTGGCAGCTTGCAGGAAGTGGCTCAATACGGAATGAACGATCAGTGCGGTTTGATTGTTAACTCTTCACGTGCGATCATTTACGTAGATAAATCGGAGAATTTTGCCTCATTTGCCCGCGAAGCAGCACAAGCTGTACAACGTGAAATGGCAGGATATCTGCATGATAAGGGAATTATTCCCTGCAAAGCATAGGCTATCCCAATATTTTTCACCATTTTTGCAAACTGCTTTGTTCTTAGTGGAGCAGTCTCAATTCAAAATACAATATAACAAAATAAGTAATGGAGTTATCAGCCCAACAAATAGCGGACTTTCTTGGTGGAACCGTTGATGGCAACCCGGAAGTGAAAGTTAGCAACTTCTCAAAAATAGAGGAAGGACAACCCGGAACACTGACGTTTCTGGCTAATCCCAAGTACGAACATTATATCTATAATACAGAAGCAAGCATTGTTCTGGTGAATAACGACTTTTCTCCGGCTGAACAGATCACCGCTACTTTAGTGAAAGTTGAAAATGCATATTCTGCTCTTGCCATGTTACTCAACCTGGTAGAACAGTCAAAACCTAAAAAAGCCGGTATTTCTTCGGCTGCTTTCATTGCAGCCTCTGCGACAATGGGAGAAGATTGCTTTGTCGGCAACTTTGCCTATATCGGAGAACAGGTAAAGCTGGGTAAGAACTGCCAGATATATCCCAACGCATACATCGGTGATGGCGTGACTATCGGAGATAACTGCATTCTTTATCCGCATACAACCATCTATAACGGATGTAAAATCGGAAATAATTGTATCCTCCATGCCGGTTCAGTGATCGGTTCGGACGGTTTCGGTTTTGCTCCCGAAGGAGAGAATTATAAAAAGATCCCGCAACTGGGGAATGTTGTATTGGAAGACAATGTCGAGATCGGGGCCAATACCACGATCGACCGTGCCGTGATGGGGTCAACCATCATCCGCCGCGGTGTGAAACTGGATAACCTGGTGCAGATCGCCCATAACGTAGAAGTCGGAGAAAACACTGTAATGGCAGCTCAGGTAGGTATCGCCGGTTCAGTCAAGATCGGCAGCCATTGTATGTTTGGCGGACAGGTAGGACTGGCCGGGCATATCCATATTGCCGACGGCGTCGTATTCGGTGCACAATCTGGTGTGATCAGCGACATCAAGGAAGCTAAGACTGTATTGGGTGCTCCGGCTATCGACGCAAAAAACTTCATGCGTTCAAGTGCCGTATTCAACCGCTTGCCTGATATGTACCGTACACTGGGACAGTTGCAACGCGAGATCGAACAATTAAAAAAGGAAATCAATAAATAATTAATATACGTATGCAGAAACAAAAGACGCTAGCCAAGAGTTTCTCGATGCAAGGTAAAGGCTTGCATACCGGACTGGACATACAGATCACGTTCAATCCGGCACCGGAAAACCACGGATACAAAATTAAACGTGTTGACCTGGAAGGACAACCTGTTATTGATGCGTTGGCAGAAAACGTAGCCAGTACACAAAGAGGTACCGTTTTATCAAAGAACGGCATCCAGATCAGCACAGTTGAACACGCAATGGCAGCATTATATGCCTACGAAATCGACAACTGCCTGATTGAAGTGAACGCTCCCGAGTTTCCGATTCTGGACGGTAGCTCACGTTTCTTCTCAGAAGAGATCCGGAAAGCAGGAATCGTTGAACAGAACGCTCCGAAAGATTTTTACATCGTAAAACATAAGATCGAAGTAAAAGACGAAGAAACAGGCTCTTCACTGATCATCCTCCCGGACGAGAAGTTCAGTGTGAATGTGCTGATCTCCTTCGATTCGCCCGTTTTATCCAATCAGTTCGCCACTATGAACGATCTGAGCGAGTTTCCCGAAGAAATTGCCGCTTCCCGTACATTTGTATTCGTTCGCGAAGTGGAAATGCTCCGCCAGAACAACCTGATCAAAGGCGGTGACCTGGACAATGCAATTGTTATCTACGACCAGAAAATGCCGCAGGAAACACTTGACAAACTGGCAGACGAAGTCGGCATACCCCACAAAGACGTATGCGACCTGGGTTACATCAACAACAAACCGCTGGTATTCGACAACGAACCGGCACGCCATAAACTGATTGACGTACTGGGCGACCTGGCACTGATCGGTAAGCCTATCCGCGGACGCATCATCGCAACCCGCCCCGGACATAAGATCAACAACCAGTTGGCCCGCATGATCCGCAAGGACATCAAATTAAACGAAGTACAAGCTCCGATTTACGATCCGAACGCAGCTCCGATCATGGATATCAACCGTATCCGCGAGTTACTTCCCCATCGTTACCCCTTCCTGCTGGTCGACAAGATCATTGAAATAGGCGGTAACTATATCGTCGGAATAAAAAATATCACGACAAACGAACCGTTCTTTACCGGACACTTCCCGCAGGAACCTGTTACCCCGGGTGTATTGCTGGTTGAAGCGATGGCACAGACCGGTGGTTTGCTCGTTCTGAATTCAGTAGACGAACCGGAACGCTATTCAACTTATTTCATGAAAATCGATGGCGTTAAATTCCGCCAGAAAGTAGTACCGGGAGATACACTGATCCTGCGTCTGGAACTGCTGGCTCCTATCCGCCGTGGTATTTCCACGATGAAAGGTTATATCTTCGTTGGCGACAAGCTGGTTTGCGAAGCTGAATTTATGGCTCAGATCATTAAAAACAAATAATAATAACAGAAGAAGGCAATGAATCAATCCCCTTTAGCAGTCGTTCATCCCGAAGCAAAGATCGGCCAGAATGTAACGATAGATCCTTTTGCAGTGATTGAAAAGGATGTAGTAATAGGCGACAATTGTCATATTTATTCACATGCAGTCATTCTCGACGGGGCAAGGATCGGAGACAACTGTTCCATCTTCCCGGGAGCTGTAATTGCCGGTATTCCACAGGATCTCAAGTTCAAAGGAGAGCAGACCACCGCTGAAATCGGAAAAAATACGACGATCCGCGAGTGTGTCACTATCAACCGGGGAACAGCATCAAAGGGAAAGACCATAGTCGGAAGCGATTGCCTGATTATGGCATATTCCCATATCGCACACGATTGCGTGCTGAAAGATCATATTATCCTCGGGAACGCATCCCAGATAGCCGGAGAAGTGGAGATTGACGATTTTGCTATTGTCAGTGGCGGCAGCCTGGTTCACCAGTTTACCCGCATATCGAAACATGTGATGGTACAGGGCGGCTCCCGTATCGGTAAAGATATTCCGCCTTATACGTTGATCGGCCGCGACCCGATTGTTTACTGTGGCATCAATATCGTAGGATTGCGCCGTCGTGGGTTCACCAACCAGCAGGTATTCCTGATACAGGATATCTACCGTACGTTATATACCCGTGGCCTGAATAATACGGAAGCCATCAAGGCTATCGAGACCGAATACGAAGCCAGCGAAGAAAGAGACTTGATACTCAACTTTATCAAGACTTCCGAACGCGGTATCGTAAGAGGTTCGATCGACGAATAAGAATGTGCTAATCAGGCAATATGCCAATACGCCAATGAAAATATCAACAGATAGTATTTTTATTGGCATATTGGCATATTATTTTATTGGCACATTATTTTTATTTTACTACTTTTGAACCAACAAAAAACTAAAAAGACTATGGTATTTAGATTCCTCATTCTATCAGATGAAGTAGATGACTTCAAACGCGAAATCAAGATTGATGCGGAAGCAACTTTCCTTGATCTGCACGACGCCATCCTTGAGTCGGTTGGCTACACGAAAGATCAGATGTGCTCTTTCTTTATTTGTGACGACGATTGGAGCAAAAATACGGAAATTACATTAGTTGAAATGGACACCACTTCGGAAGTGGATAACTATATAATGGCTGAAACTCGTCTGGAAGAATTGCTTGAAGACGAACACCAGAAACTTATGTTCGTTTTCGACTATATGACCGAACGTGCTTTCTTCATGGAGCTCCGCGAAATAGAGCCGGGTAAAGATCTCGATAAAGCAATCGTCAGCAAATCAATAGGTGTCGCACCTGCCCAGACGATCGACTTCGATGAGTTCGAAACCAAAAACGGAAGCACAGAGATCGGCGAAGACTTTTACGGTGACTCAGAATACGACATCGACGAACTGGACAAAGGCGGTTTCGAAGGTTTAGGCGACGTTCCGATGGAAAACCCGTACGACGACGAGCGTTTTTAATTGATGAACTCCCTTGTCATATTACTCGGGCCGACAGGAGTCGGAAAGACCGAACTGAGCCTGCGCATAGCAGAACATTTCGGTTCGCCTATTATTTCCTCCGACTCCCGTCAGCTCTATAAAGACCTCCCTATCGGAACGGCAGCCCCCACCGCCGAACAAATGGCAAGAGTAAAACATTATATGGTCGGGACACTGGACCTGACCGATTATTACAGCGCCAGTAACTTTGAAGAAGACGTAATCTCCCTCCTGGAAACACTCCACCGCACCACTCCAACCGTTGTAATGACAGGCGGTTCCATGATGTACATCGATGCCGTATGTAAAGGCATTGATGATATTCCAACCGTCACCCCCGATATACGTGAGGCTATTTACGCCCAGTTCGAGCGTGAAGGACTGGAAAATATCCTACAGGAGTTAAAAGAATCCGACCCTGTCCATTATGAAGAAGTAGACCGGATGAACTACAAACGGGTAATCCATGCTGCCGAGATATGCCGGATGACGGGAAAGCCTTATTCTTCTTTCCGCACCAATATAAAGAAAGAACGCCCTTTCAGAATCATCAAAGTGGGACTGACACGCGACCGCGAAGAATTATGCGACCGCATCAACCGCCGTGTCGATCAGATGATGGCTGACGGCCTGCTGGAAGAAGCACGCAAAGTCTACCCTTTCCGCCACCTGAACTCCCTCAATACGGTCGGCTACAAAGAACTGTTCAACTATTTCGACGGAGAATGGCCGCTCGACCTGGCCGTAGAGAAAATACGGCGCAACTCCCGTGTCTATGCCCGCAAACAAATGACCTGGTTTAAACGGGACGAAGAGATCAAATGGTTTCATCCGGACAAAGAAACAGAAATATTACGGTATCTGGATGGGATAATAAAAAACCAATAGCATGTTGAGGATGGAATGCCTTCTTCAAACGATTTATCAAACCAACTATCATACTATCATTTAAAATCATAAGAGATTAATTACAAGACCATTACCCTATGACAGTTGTTATTATTAACTATCATTTATCTATCAGGTAACTATCATAGTCTTATCCAAAGGTCCAGTGTAAACTTCTTTTTTTGCTGAAGTACATGACTTATTTTCAAGAAAGTAATTACTTATGTTGTTCGAGACCCGGGTCTCAAGGTTGTCAACACCCGGGTCTGAGCATCGTCAACATCCGGGTGTCAAACAGGATAAAACGGGCATCCTGACAACAATAAATAGTTGTTTCGATGAAATAAGTCTATATATTTCGGCAAAAAAGACTTGGGATAGAGGCTTTTTAATAGATACAGGAACGATAGTTTAGTTAAAACAATGTAAATATGATCGTTGCATGATAGATAAATGATAGTTAACAGCAACAACTATCATAGGGTAACACACTCATTATACGCATATTACATCAAATCATGATAGTATGATAGTTGAATTCAAAATTAAACCCATAGCTGGTTCACTGATATTTGCTGCATTTAACGGAATAGCAACTATAATATGAAAAAATAACGGTAAAGAATACAGAAATAGTCTTTTCCGCCAACTTCAGAAGGCAGGAAAACTCCCTACCCATATAGTAAAAGTAATAGTCAAAAAAGAACCTTCCCCATACAATGAACCCACCTTCAGAAATACATTCATCCAATGAATGAATCCCCAAGGTGGGTTCATTGTACGCCGATTACTTATTTACTTCTTAAATACCAAGTATACCGCCGCTACCAAAAGCAAGCAAGCCAGTGCATGATTCCATTTAAACGATTCCCCTTTAAAGGCGATCGCACTGAAAGCCACGAATACGACAAGCGTAATAACCTCCTGTATTACTTTTAATTGTATCAGATTGAACGGTCCGCCATTCTCCCTGAATCCCATACGGTTTGCCGGTACCTGAAAACAATATTCGAAGAAAGCCAAAAACCAACTGAATAAGATCACACCGATCAACGGTAAATGTTCGAACCAACTGAACTGCTGTTTCATCTTCAGGTGGCCGTACCAGGCACATGTCATAAAAATATTTGATACGACCAATAACAGAATAGTATAAAAACCCTGCATAACTTATTTATTTTTTTGAGGAAGATAATCCTGTTGTACATTCGACATACTGTTCCAGATGCTGTAACGTGCTTCCGGATTTATAGCTTCGAGCCGGGCCAGGACCTCTTTCATATCCGAACGGCTGGAACCGGACTCATACGGACAGTTCTTTATTTGTTTACGATACCCTTTCCATTCGGCAATACGGACCAGTTCTTTTTCTTCAACCAGACACATCGGACGGATGATCTCCATATAGAACTTATCCATCTTCAACCGCGGAGGCATAGTCCCGAAAGCCCCCTGATGGGTTATATTCATCAGTAATGTTTCGATAATATCATCCTGATGATGCCCCAGGGCGATCTTATTGCAATTATGCTTCTTGGCTATATCAAACAAGGCCTTTCGCCGTGTCCAGGAACAAAGAAAACAAGGAGACTTACGTGTATCGGTAGAAGCGTCGAAACTCGTTTCGTGAATGATAAACGGCAATCCGTGTTCATCGGCACAGCTTTTCAGGTACTCCGCATCCGAGCAATAAGGAATATTCGTCATCACCACATGCGCCACAACCACTTCAAAACGGGGATTATAGATTTTTGAACGGCGTCCCAGCAGGTCGACAAGGGCAAGCGAATCCTTTCCACCCGACAATCCGATCAGGATGCGGTCACCATTGGCGATCAGGCTATATTCGAAAATTGCCCTCTTCACTTTCTCTTCTATTTTCCGGAACAGGAGTTCTTCTGCTGTCAACTTTGCCATATCTACTCTAAATCGGGCACAAAAATAGATATTTATCTAATGAATTGTACGCTTAACTAAAAATATTATTATCTTTGAATCAGTATAATTATATCATAACAAGAGACAATGAGCCGGTTATCTAAAAAACTGTTTTACACAATTGGAATTACATTTCTTTGCTGCAGCCTGCAGGCACAGAGCCTGGACCAGGCCAAAAAACTATACAACGAAGGACAATACGCTGAAGCTAAACCTGCCTTTGAGAAACTGGTGAAACAAGCTCCCAGCAACTCGTCCTATAATCATTGGTATGGTGTGTGTTGTTACGAGACCGGAGATCTGGCCGGTGCCGAAAAACATCTGAAAGTGGCAGTCAAGCGCAAAGTTCAGGAAGCTTATCGCTATCTGTCGGATGTTTATTATCAGACCTACCGTTTTGATGAAGCGGCTGAAATGATGGAAGAATACATCGACCTGCTAACTAAAAAGAAACAGGACACACAAGCATTCGAAGAAAAACTCAGCCTGGCTGAGAACGCCCACCGGATGATGGAAAAGACGGAAGATGTACAGATTATAGACAGTATCGTTGTCGACAAAGACGATTTTCTGGCAGCTTATACACTGAGCGAAGAAAGCGGCACATTGACTTCTTTCAAAGATTTCTTCCAGACAAATGAACCTGTATCCTCAACGGTTTATATGAACCAGAAGGGTGACAAGATTTATTATGCCCATGCAACAGACAACGACCGCTACTGCCTTTTCACCCAATCCAGATTAATGGACAAATGGGGGGATGAAAAACAGTTACCGATGAATATCAACAGCAACGATGACGACAATTATCCTTTTGTTCTGTCTGACGGAGTCACCATCTACTATGCCTCCAAAGGAAACGGTTCATTAGGCGGATACGACCTGTTTGTTACGCGCTACAACATCAACTCCGATACTTATCTGGCACCGGAGCAGTTAAGCATGCCTTTCAACTCTCCGTTCAATGATTATATGATGGTGTATGATGAAACCAAGGAGTTGGGATGGTTCGTATCAGACCGCTTCCAGCCCGAAGATAAAGTATGCGTTTACCTGTTCATCCCGAACAATGAACACAGCCGTGTGGAAAGTGAAGATATCGAAATGAAACGTGCCCGTGCCGCCATCACTTCCATTCAGGACTCATGGAAACCGGGAAGCGACTACAGCAATCTGGTCGAACTGGCCCATAAAGAAATACCTTACGGGGAAGCAAAAATCGAAAAAGATTTCGAGTTCGTGATAAACAACAGCCTGGTTTACTATAAACTGGACGATATCAAAAGTCCGGAAGCAAAGAGTTACTATGGAAAAGTTGTCTCACTGAACAAACAGATAAAAGAACTGAATGATAAACTGGCCGACCTCAGAGCCTCCTATTCTTCCGGGAACAGTGCAAAGAAGGAACAGTTGAAACCGGCAATTCTTGAAGCGGAAGAGCAATTGAACAGTCTGCTCGACCAGCCTGAAGAGTTGGAAAAGAAAGCTCGTAATACGGAGATAAACTATTTAAAAAGTAACAGATAATTCAACCGCGACTATTATGATTTGGGAAATAACCATTATTGTCTTTTTGATGCTGGTAGCCATCGTGCTTATCCTGCTGGAAATATTCCTTTTGCCGGGAATAACAATTGCCGGTGTCGGAGGATTTCTTTTCGCGGCATCAGGCGTTATTTATGCCTATACGGTAGGTGAAACGGCCGGACATATCACATTGTTCCTGTCGTTAACAGCCTTTGCCGCCTCATTTGTATGGTTATTACGTGCCCGGTCATTCAACAAGGTCGCCCTGAAAACGGATGTCGACTCCAAACTGACTTCAAGCCGTGACCTGGGCATCGAACCGGGTGACGAAGGTATCACCCTTTCACGCCTTGCTCCTATCGGCAAAGCACGTATCAAGGGCATCACCGTCGAGGCGAAGTCGATGGATGAATTGATAGACGAAAACACGCCGGTCGAAGTACTGCGTGTCGACGGTTATAACGTATTGGTTAAGAGAAAAGAACAAACAGATATTCACGCTTAATTAAATTTATATGGAAGAATTGAACTATTTGCCTTTTATCCTACTGGGTGCAGCGGTATTGCTGCTGGCAATTTTCTTTTACTATGTGCCGTTCCTGCTATGGATCTCGGCCAAAGTATCGGGTGTAAACATCTCGCTGATACAGTTGTTTTTGATGCGTATCCGTAATGTACCTCCTTATGTTATCGCCCGTGCCATGATCGAAGCACACAAAGCCGGTCTGAAGTCGCTGACCCGTGATGAACTGGAAGCACACTATCTGGCAGGCGGACATGTTGAGAAAGTGGTTCATGCACTGGTATCTGCCTCCAAAGCCAACATAGACCTGCCTTTCCAGATGGCAACCGCTATCGACTTGGCAGGCCGTGACGTATTCGAAGCCGTTCAGATGTCGGTTAACCCGAAAGTGATCGATACTCCTCCTGTAACTGCCGTTGCAAAAGATGGTATCCAGCTGATTGCCAAAGCCCGTGTAACCGTTCGTGCCAATATCAAACAGTTGGTCGGTGGCGCCGGTGAAGAGACTATCCTTGCCCGTGTCGGTGAAGGTATCGTATCGTCCATCGGTTCGTCCGAAAGCCATAAAACAGTATTGGAAAACCCGGACTCAATCTCTAAGCTGGTACTCCGTAAGGGTCTTGATGCCGGTACGGCATTTGAAATCCTGTCCATCGATATCGCGGATATCGATATAGGTAAGAATATCGGTGCATTCCTTCAGATGGACCAGGCACAGGCCGACAAGAACATCGCCCAGGCTAAAGCCGAAGAACGCCGTGCAATGGCTGTTGCCCTGGAACAGGAAATGAAAGCAAAAGCTCAGGAAGCCCGCGCCAAAGTGATCGAAGCAGAGGCAGAAGTTCCGAAAGCAATGGCAGAAGCCTTCCGCTCCGGAAACCTGGGTATCATGGATTATTATAAGATGAAGAACATTGATGCCGATACATCTATGCGTGAAGCAATAGCCAAACCGACCAGTGCTCCTTCAAAACCGCTTAAAGACTAATCAGATGAGAATAATTCCCGAATCCGAATTAATTATAAATGCAGATGGAAGCGCCTTCCATCTGCATCTTAAGCCGGAACAGCTGGCAGACAGAGTAATCCTGGTAGGCGACCCCGACAGGGTTTCAACCGTTGCTTCTTACTTCGACACACAAGAATGCGAAGTGTCCAGCCGGGAGTTTCACTCCATAACCGGTACCTATAAAGGAAAGCGTATCACAGTTGTATCCCACGGCATCGGAACGGACAATATAGATATTGTACTGAACGAGCTGGATGCACTGGCCAATATCGACTTCTCTACCCGTACCGTAAAACCGGCATTCAAACAATTGACTTTGGTTCGTGTCGGGACATCGGGAGGTCTGCAACCGTTTGTTCCTGTCGGTACGTACGTTGCTGCTGAAAAATCTATCGGTTTCGACGGTGTCATTTACTTCTATGCAAACACCGAACGTGTCAGGGATACTGCTTTTGAGGCCGCCTTGAAGGAACAATTGGACTGGAAACTTTCCGGCCTTTCTCCTTATGTCGTACCAGCCGATCATTCCCTGATCGAACAAATCACCGGAAACGATATTATCCGTGGCGTGACGATAGCCGCAAACGGATTTTATGGTCCGCAGGGCCGTGAACTCCGCCTGCCTCTCGCCGACCCCAAATTGAATGAAAAGATTGAAGCATTCAATTATAATGGAAGACAAATCACGAACTTCGAGATGGAAAGTTCTTCGCTTGCCGGTCTTGCCGCCTTGATGGGACATCGCGCCATGACAGTCTGCTGCATCATTGCCGGCCGGGTAGACAAGAACATGAACACCAATTATAAAGGTTCATTAACCGGATTGATTGAAACAGTATTAGAACGCATCTGATCAACACATTATGGACTGGGAGAAAACAATCATCAATTCGTTGGAATGGGGTAAAGAGATTTCCAACCGGGAAGAAAAACAAAAAGTAGCCGACAAGATCGCCTCTATGGTAAAAGATGGCGACATTATCGGCGTAGGTTCAGGATCAACGGCTTATCTGGCACTCTTAAAAATAGCCGATCGTATCCGGACCGAACAGTTACATATCCATGCCATTCCTACTTCTCAGGAGATAAAGATGACTTGTGCCAAACTCGGTATTCCCCTGACAAGCCTGCTTGAACACAAACCGAACTGGACTTTTGACGGGGCGGACGAAATCGATCCCAATCATAATATGATCAAAGGACGTGGCGGTGCCATGTTCAAAGAAAAACTATTGATTAGTTCCAGTCCGCAAACCTTCATTATTGCTGATCCTTCCAAAATGGTTTCGAAGCTAGGTTCCCATTTCCCCGTTCCGGTAGAAATCTTTCCGGATGCATTGATACATGCAGACCAGGCTCTCCGGTCATTAAGTCCGGTTGACATAAAACTTCGGATGGCACAAGGCAAAGACGGTCCGATAATCACCGAAAACGGGAACCTGATACTCGATGTCTGGTTCGACAATATACCCGACAATCTGGAGAATGCAATCAAGTCCATCACTGGTGTGATAGAAAGCGGACTTTTTATGCATTATGAAGTAAAGATCATTTCATAAATCCCTGATCTTTTAAAACCTTCAACAGCACTTCGGAGAAATACTCATTATTCTTTTTCGTATAACGAACATCGGTAAACACCTGTGCCAGTGTTTCCTTATTGTTTTCTTTCACAAACTGTTTATTGACTTCCAGTGCTTCCTTTTCACCATATAATTCGTCTATCATATCCGGAGTATAATCTACATAAGCCTCCTGATGAACCACGGCAGCCAAAGGGAGTCGTTCCACCTGTTCCGGCAACGGCATAGCCGGATAACCGACAGTTACAGTAACGATAGGCACAACGAGGCGGGGTAAAGACAACGCTTCGATAATTTTATCGGCATTATAGGCAGTCGTCCCCAAATAGCAGATACCCAAACCTTTCTCTTCTGCCGCATCACAGAAAGCCTGTGCAAACAGCATCGCATCAATTGTAGAAGCAATGAAAGTCTGCAAATTATCAAATCCGGCTTCCGCTTTCCGCTGTTCCGCCCATTTCACAAAACGGTTGGCATCGGCACAGAAAGTCAATACAACCGGAGCCTTCGTAATCATTGGCTGATTAAAATGAGCCGGGGCCAGTTTCTCCTTATTGGACTGGTCACGGGTAACAATCACACTGTATAACTGCATATTACCGGTATTGGAAGCACGGGCTGCCACTTCCAGCAATTCATTCAACAACTCTTCGGGAATATCCTGCTCTGTATATTTGCGGATAGTCCTACGATTTTTCAATCTATCTATCATAATCTATACTTTATTATAAGAAATCCATCAATAACAAAGTCCCAACAACCAGATCGGGAGTTTGTTGTTCTGACTTTTAGGTTGACCGTAGATAGCAGCAAACGCATTATCCAACTCTTTGATCCGATCATAATCCATCAACGGATCGCCAACCATGAAAATATATTTGTCGTTTATCAGAAAGTCATTATTCTCAAACAACTCAATGGTCGCAAAATTCGATAACTGATCGACAAAGAAAGTCTCTCCCAGTACCACACGGTCATTCACATCCTCTTCAAAAGCCATCAATAAATTGGTATTGCCCATATAAGTTTTCTGAAGACGATTCTGGACCTGCCTTTTGGACTGGTAATATCTTATGCAAACCGCATCCGTCAGATAATCAAAATACCGCTTGACATCCGTCCGCTCCAACTTCAACTGAGTAGCCAAGTCGGCAACGTCAGCCACATCGGGTATCTGGCCGGAAATAGACATCATTAGCCTTTTAATATCCTTCAATTCCCGATATTCCAATGGATAAAGAGGCGGCAGATCAACATCGACCATCTCTCTCACCCGGTCCTGCAAACGAAATGGAAATGCATCCGGATCATCCCAATAAAACGGATAACAACCATGTTCCAGATAGTTACGGAAGATAGGGGCAACGACAATCTGGTCGTTCACATTCCTCGATATTTCCACATGGTTTTCCAGTAAATCATCCAGAGAAACCGGAGGCAAATCCAGTACACACTCATAAGAAAGATATTCCCGGAACGACATGGCTGCTAATGTATAACAAGACACTTGGTTCTTAAATCCTTTCTTCACTTTTGAAACCGGAAGTAACGAAGAAGAAGCAAAAACAATATTCAGATTCGGACAACGTTCCAGCAACTTCCTGGTCTCCGCCATCCAATCGGCATAACGGTGCACACTGTCCAAAAACAGATGCGTACCTCCCTCCTTGTAGAACTGCATAGCCACGTTGACCATTTTTTCCCGTTGAAAAAGAATGCTGTCCAGATTCAAATACAAGGCTTTATCCGAATCATCGAAAGCCTGTTTTATCCGTTGCAGCAACAAGGTTGTTTTCCCGACACCTTGCGAGCCAAAAATTCCAATCAGACGATCATCCCACTGTATCTGTTTATAAAGATATCGCTGAAAATTGCATCTTATCCCCTTCAGTAATTGCTGATGGTTTACTTGGTATATGTCCATAAACTAAACTATTTGATACAAATGTAATACATTATGATAAATAAACATGTAAATTTGCATGACAAAAACCAATAAGAGAATGGACAAATCAAAAGTTTACTTTACTAATCTTCGCACAACTCCATCCAGTAACTTGCTGGATAAAATGGAGCGTCTTGTTAAGCGCGCCGGCATTACAAACATTGATTTTAAGAATCAGTTTGTAGCAATTAAGATTCATTTCGGAGAACCGGGGAACCTGGCTTACATCCGTCCCAATTATGCCGCCCGCATGGCTACTTTGCTTCGTTCATTAGGGGCAAAGCCCTTTCTTACAGATTGCAACACATTATATTCCGGCCGCCGCTCGAATGCCGTAGATCATCTGGAGAGCGCCATGGAAAATGGTTTCAACCCTATCTCAGCCAAATGTGAAGTGATTATCGCAGACGGACTAAAAGGGACAGATTACCGCGAAATAGAAATAAACGGTGAATATTGTAAAGCACCAAAGATCGGAGCTGCCATCGTCGATGCAGATATTGTATTGACCATGAACCACTTCAAAGGACATGAACAGACAGGTTTCGGCGGTGCTTTGAAAAACCTGGGCATGGGTTGCGCCAGTGTCGGAGGTAAGCTGGAATTACATTCTGCCTCCCAACCGATCGTAGCCCGCGAAAACTGTAAAAGTTGTAATATCTGTGTAAAACACTGCGCTCATGACGCCATTCACCTGGATGGCAGCAAAATAGCAACAATCGACTATGAGAAATGTGTCGGTTGCGGCCAGTGTGTTGCCCTTTGCCAATATGATGCAGCGGTCATGGGTGATGGAGACACATCGGAACGGCTCAACTATAAAATTGCCGAATATTCAAAAGCGGTATTACTCGATAAACCGAATTTCCATATCAGTTTTATCATGAATGTCTCTCCCGAATGCGATTGCTGGAATCATAATGATGCCGCTATCGTTCCCGACCTGGGTATCGCCGCATCATTCGACCCGGTAGCTTTGGATAAAGCCTGTGCCGATATAGTCATCAACGCTCCGATCCTGGAGACCGGCAACCGCCTTTCGGATTCGCCTCATCACGACCATTTGGAAGGATGCGACAAATTCCACATCATGCACCCGGAAACCAACTGGCAGGCCGGACTGGAACATGCCGAAAAAATCGGACTGGGAACTCAGGAATATGAACTAATAACCGTATAACTTAGCTGACAGTTGACAGTTTTGTCACTGGTATCTCTGTCAACTGTCAACTGTCAACTGTCAACTAATATATGATTAATCAAGAAACAATCTGTGCCATATCGACAGCCCCCGGAGCCGGAGGCGTAGCTGTTATTCGTGTATCCGGCACTGAGGCTATAACAATTTGTGACACAATCTTCACGTCTAAGATCGAGGGAAAGAATCTTCAGAACCAAAAAGCCTATACCTTACGCTACGGTAGTATCCGCCGCGGGGAAGAGTTGATCGACGATGTACTTATCGCCCTCTTTCGCGCTCCTCATTCATTTACAGGAGAAGACACTGTCGAGATTACTTGTCACGGTTCGGTTTATATCCAGCAACAGATCCTTCAGCTACTGATTGAAAAGGGATGCCGTTCTGCACTCCCCGGAGAATATACACAACGTGCTTTCCTGAACGGAAAGATGGACCTGAGCCAGGCGGAAGCTGTAGCCGACCTGATCGCATCCACATCAGCCGGTATGCACAAACTGGCTATAAACCAGATGCGCGGCGGTTTCAGTAATGAATTGACCAAACTGCGCAGTCAACTACTCGATTTCACTTCATTGATCGAGCTGGAGCTTGATTTCAGCGAAGAAGACGTCGAGTTCGCCGACCGCACCAATCTGAAGCAACTGGCAACAGGCATCGAACAACTGATCCGCAAACTGGCTGATTCATTTAGTGTCGGAAACGCCATCAAAAACGGTATTCCGGTTGCTATCATCGGAGAAACAAATGCCGGTAAATCAACCTTACTCAATTTACTCGTCGGTGAGGAACGTGCCATCGTTTCCGACATCCACGGAACAACCCGCGATGTGATAGAAGATACAATCAATCTATCAGGAGTGACTTTCCGCTTTATCGACACGGCCGGAATCCGCGAAACCAACGATACCATTGAAAGCCTTGGTATCGAACGCACTTTTCAAAAGCTCCGCCAGGCATCCATTGTCCTTTGGGTGATCGACCTGAACACTCCGGCGGAACAGATTGAAGAACTGGCTAAAGTGATTATCCCGAAAGCAGAAGACAAAAAGGTAATCCTTGTTTTCAACAAATCCGACTTGCTTTCGTCCGATGAACTGGAGCTCAAGCAACAATTGCTTAACAATATTCCAGCTGACCGCATATACATTTCCGCCAAACAACAGGAAAATACCGAAGTACTCAAGCAGCATCTGATCCAGGCCGCCGCTTTACCCGAAGTATCTCAAAACGACGTCATCGTCACAAACATCCGCCACTACGAAGCCCTAACAAAAGCCCACGAAGCCATCCTCCGTGTAATCAACGGCCTGGAAATGAATATCTCCGGGGATTTTCTGAGCCAAGATATCAGGGAATGCATGCATTATTTGGGCGAAATTACGGGACAGATTAGTAATGATGAGATTTTAGGGAATATTTTCGGGAAGTTTTGCATCGGGAAGTAGGTATTAATTTCCAACGATTTCCATATATCACCAATAATTATTAAGGCATTCGAAACACATGATTGCAGTTGATGAAATCACTATCTTTGCGGTAGATAGAATCGATTAATTAACAAAGAGAATATTATGCTTGCATACACATATATTGAACAAGGTAAATTTGAATTACAAGACAAACCGGAACCAAAAATTACGGATACACGGGATGCAATCGTACGTGTGACTCTTGGCAGCATCTGCACCAGCGACCTGCATATCAAGCACGGTAGTGTACCGCGTGCAGTACCCGGAACAACAGTCGGACATGAGATGGTAGGTGTCGTGGAAGAAGTGGGAACTGATGTCACATCAGTCAGACCCGGCGACAGAGTGACTGTGAATGTCGAGACTTTCTGCGGAGAATGTTTCTTTTGTCACCACGGATATGTCAATAACTGTACCGACCCCAACGGCGGTTGGGCCTTAGGTTGCCGTATCGACGGCGGGCAGGCGGAATATGTCAGAGTACCCTATGCCGATCAAGGACTGAATCGTATCCCCGATACGGTCAGTGATGAACAGGCTCTGTTTGTCGGTGATGTACTTGCCACTGGTTTCTGGGCAACTCGTATCTCAGAGATTACAGAGAAAGACACTGTCCTCATCATTGGTGCCGGCCCTACCGGTATTTGCACTTTGCTCTGCTCGATGCTGAAGAATCCGAAGCGTATCATTGTCTGTGAAAAGTCTCCCGAGAGGATTCAGTTTGTCCGTGAACATTATCCCGAGGTACGGATAACGACACCTGATAACTGCAAAGAGTTTGTACTCAAAAACAGTGATCACGGCGGAGCAGATGTGGTTCTGGAAGTGGCGGGAACTGAAGATAGCTTCCGGATGGCATGGGAGTGCGCTCGTCCCAATGCGATAGTCACCATTGTGGCTCTTTACGACAAACCTCTGCTTTTCCCTTTACCTGATATGTATGGTAAGAATTTGATTTTCAAAACAGGTGGAGTGGACGGCTGTGACTGTGCAGAGATTCTCAGACTGATTGAGGAAGGTAAGATAGATACCACTCCTCTTATCACCCACCGCTTTCCGTTGAACGAGATAGAGGAGGCATATCGTGTTTTTGAAAACAAACTGGACGGTGTCATCAAAGTCGCTATTTATTAAAGACTTGTTTAATGCCTGTTAAAACGACCTGTTATATGAATAAAACGATTGTATGTCTAACCGAAAGTTATAAATAAGAATATGCCTGTTATCGAAATATCCTCTTTATCTCATCCTGGTGTTGAAATGTTCTGTACCCTCACCGAAGCTCAATTGCGCAACCGTATCGAACCTGACAAGGGTATTTTTATCGTAGAAAGTCCAAAGGTTATCACAAGAGCTTTGGACGCAGGCTTTGAACCTTTAGCCATTTTGTGTGAGCATAAACATATCACAGGGGATGCTTCCGAGATCATTGAACGTTGTGGTAATCTGCCTGTCTATACGGGTAGCAGAGAACTACTTGCTACATTGACCGGCTATGTTCTGACACGAGGTGTTCTTTGTGCCATGCGTCGCCCTGCGGTACGCAGTATGGAAGAGGTATGCCGGGAAGCCCGACGCATCGTCGTTATCGACGGAGTTGTTGATACAACCAATATCGGTGCCATTTTCCGTTCGGCAGCTGCCTTTGGAATCGATGCCGTATTACTGACGCGTAACTCTTGTGACCCGTTGAACCGCCGTGCGGTCAGAGTATCGATGGGAACAGTCTTTCTTGTGCCATGGACTTGGATGGATGGTTCTCTCAGTGACTTGGGCAAATTGGAATTTCGTACTGTAGCCATGGCGCTCACGGACAACTCTATTTCCATTGATGATCCGGTCCTGGTAACCGAACCCCAGCTGGCTATCGTGATGGGTACCGAGGGAGACGGACTTCCACCGGAAACAATTGCTGAAGCCGACTACGTAGTCCGTATCCCTATGTCGCCCGGTGTCGATTCACTCAACGTAGCCGCTGCGGCTGCCGGTGGTTTTTTGTGCGGTTCGGGTGCTTGTCGG
>OAVX01000153.1_pt1 | contig 64158 bp, 60 predicted proteins | sample 1476471 | NCBI WGS metagenome assembly OAVX01 (sample SAMEA2580114, study PRJEB22360) | human gut metagenome | biome: human gut; feature: human-associated habitat; material: faeces | place: Denmark | collected 2008/2010
AGCCCCTCGTAACCTCTATAAATTCCTTTCACTTTAAATCCGTTAAAAATAGCGGTGCGGGTCACGGCACGGATAGCCGCGTTCATTCCTGAAGCATCCCCTCCGGAAGTCAGAATTCCAATATACTTGTTATCCATAATTTGTTTTTTATATTTTAATTAATCAGGCAAAATCAGAAAGCAACTGTTTTAGCCTTTTTCTGCTATAAAAGATACGGCTTTTTATCGTACTCAGTGACACTCCTATCTTTGCGGCTATTTCCCGATATTTGACTCCGGTACAACATAAAAACGACATAATGTGCTTTAGGCAATGTTTTAAGGGCTTCCCTTATCTCTTTTGCATCATGCCCGTTATCCACGAAAATGAAAGAGTCGTCCCTTAACAGGAAATGATATTCAGGTTCTGATAATACATATAAATTCCCTCGTATTTTCTTTGTCCGGCAATTATTGATAAATGCATTGCGCATGATGGTATACATCCAGCCTTTAAAATTCGTACCGGAATCAAACTTATCCTTATTATCCAACGTCCTCAACATTGTTTCCTGCAACAAGTCTTCTGCTTCATCCTTGTCAGCAGTCAGTTTATATGCAAAACAATGCAGTTCATTCTGAAGGGCTACCAGCGCTTTATCGAAATCAAATCCTCTCATTATATTTATTTTGGAATTCAAATATCCGGGTGAAGGCATTCCCTGATAATAAGAAATGCCTTCTGTAGAGTCTCATCAAGATATCTTATTTGACATCAATAGTTTTGGTGGTTTCCTGAACCTTCTTATCTACGACTTTGGGAATATCGATAAACAGGACCCCGTGTTCCACTTTGGCCGAAATTTTATCTTTTTCCACATTATCCGGCAGCAGGATACTCTGCTGGAATCGGGAATAGGAGAATTCACGGCGCAAGTATTTTCCGTCTTTCTTCTCCTCCTTTTTCTCGTCCTTTTTTTCCATGCAGATTACCAGATTGTTGCTTTCATCCACACTTACCTTAAAATCATTCTTGGTCATTCCCGGAGCTGCCAGTTCTACCTTGTAGTCCTTTTCATTCTCAATCACATTGATGGCTGGAGCCGTAGCGTTTGCTCTTGCCATCCATTCATTGTCAAAGAAATCGTTAAAAATACTCGGTAACCAATTCTGGTTTGTTTTTACAGGTACCATTTTTACCTCCTCTTTAAAAGTTAATAATTAAAACTTAAAAAAAAGCATCTGCTTGATAGACAGATTTTTATTTTTTAGCCATCCCTTGTTTGGCCACAGCTTCTGCCCGTTTCCGTATCTCTTCCGGGTTTCCAAGGTAGTAGTCCTTGACAAGAACCAGCCTGTCGTCAAATTCAAAGACATAGGGAACCGCCGTAGGCAGGTTCAGGTTGGAAATATCCGTATCGGAAATCCCTTTGAGATGCTTGATGATTCCGCGTAGGCTGTTGCCATGGGCGACTACCAGCAGGCTGTCCTTATACATCAATGCGGGAAAGATGATGCATTCCCAGTAAGGCATGACACGGCCAATAGCATCTTTCAGGGATTCCGTACGGGGAAGTTCCCTATCTGGCACACCGGCATAGCGGATATCCATGCCCGGATTACGGGGATCATCTTTGCCTACCGGAGCGGGAGCCACGTCATAGCTTCTTCGCCAGATGTGTACTTGTTCTTCACCATATTGGACCGCTGTTTCACTCTTATTCAGTCCCTGAAGCATGCCGTAATGCTTCTCGTTCAGCCGCCAGGTCTTTTCAACCGGAATCCAGTCTTCATCCAGCCGGTCCAGGACACAGTTCAACGTTTTTACGGCACGTTTCAAGTAAGAAGTGTAAGCTGCCTCAAAAGAAAATCCGGCCTCCCGTAATGCATCGCCTGCCTTGCAGGCTTCTTCGACTCCTTTCTCGCTTAAATCCACGTCCGTCCATCCGGTAAAACGGTTTTCTTTGTTCCATAGGCTTTCGCCATGACGTAATAACACTATTCTTTTCATGGATACTTCTCCTTTATGCAATGGTTATTGAAGAATCCAGATATACGTCCTGAATGGTGTTCAGAAGTTGAACTCCGTCTTTCATCGGTTTCTGGAAAGCCTTACGACCGCTGATCAGCCCCATACCACCTGCACGCTTGTTTACTACTGCCGTTACGACGGCATCATGCAGGTCGGATTCCCCATGGGATTCCCCGCCCGAGTTGATCAATCCAACACGTCCCATATAGCCATTCGCCACCTGATAACGGCAAAGGTCTATCGGATGGTCAGTGGTCAGTTCCGAATACATACGCTCGTTTGTCTTTCCGAATCCGATAGCCTTGAAACCGCCGTTATTGGATGGGAGCTTCTGCTTCACGATATCGGCTTTGATGGTAACCCCGATATGGTTGGCTTGTCCTGTTAAATCGGCAGCGGCATGATAGTCGGTCCCATCCTTTTTGAAGCTGCTGTTTCTCAAATAGCACCACAGAATAGTAGCCATTCCCAGTTCGTGGGCATATTCAAAAGCCTGTGACACTTCCACTATCTGGCGGCGGCTTTGTTCCGAACCGAAATAAATGGTAGCGCCGACAGCTACAGCACCCATGTTCCATGCCTCTTTTACCGTACCGAACATTACCTGGTCGTAGCTGTTCGGATAAGTCAGCAACTCATTATGGTTCAGCTTGACGATAAAAGGTATCTTGTGTGCATATTTGCGTGCCACGGCGCCCAACACACCGAATGTGGATGCCACGGCATTACACCCTCCTTCAATGGCCAGCTTTATGATGTTTTCGGGATCGAAATAAAGCGGATTGGGGGCGAAAGACGCTCCTGCAGAATGTTCTATGCCCTGGTCTACAGGCAGAATGGATACATAGCCCGTATTGGCCAGACGTCCATGTCCGTATAAAGCCTGCAAACTTTCCAATGTACGGATATTCCTGTCGGAATTCATCCATACCTTATCTATCATATCCGGTCCCGGAATATGGATAAGTTGTTTGTCTATCGTCTTACATGTATGGTTCAGGTAGTACTCAGCCTGTCCTCCCAATAAATCTACTATTTTCATCTTATTTATTTTTATTGATTATTCTGGTTTATGACTCCCGTTCACCCAGTTTTGCATCCATAAAAAGGATAGCACTGTCTCCGGCTTTCCTTAGCCGACTAACAATATTGAGTACATTCGCTTCTTCTTCTACCTGCTCACGAACAAATTGCCACAAGAAGTCCTGAGTGGCATTGTCTTTCTCTTCGGATGCTACCTGTACCAATTCATCAATCAGTTTGGAAACATGTTTTTCATGCTCCAAAGCATGTTCGAATACTTCAACAGGGTTACCCCAACCTTGTGGAACCACATCGACCTTGTCCACTTTCGGGGTTGCCTCACGCTTAATCATGTACTCAGCAATGGCATATGCATGCCCGATCTCTTCTGCAGATTGTTTCTGCATCCAGCGAGCCATTCCGGAAAAGCCCTCTCTTTCCAGATAAAAAGACATCGATAAATACAGGTTGGCAGACCATAATTCTGCTGTGATTTGCTCATTCAGGGCATTTTGCAATTTTTCAGTCATGATGAATCAAACTTTTAATGTTAATAATAAATCCAAATTATCTCTCTTCTTTAAGAACAAGCATGGGCTTGTTTCAAAATTTCAATTAATACCGGACGTATCCCGCTGATAAAACATTCCACGGCGATCACCATCAGAATAAGTCCCATCAGTCTCATCATTACATTGTTTCCCGTCTCTCCCAAGATTTTTAAAAGCTGGGTGGACGCGCACAGAATAAAGAAGGAAAGAATGCAGACCAAAGCGATTACGCCAAGCAATACTATTTTGAAAGTATATTCCGAAGCATCTTCCATCAATGTTATTCCACTGGAAATCGCTCCCGGACCGCATAACATCGGAATGGCAAGAGGTGTGATGGTTATATCTTTGGAATATTCTTTTCGTTCAGTTTCATTCAGTTTCACATGGGTAAAATGTGCCTGCAACATATCATATCCGATTTTAAAGATGATGATACCTCCCACAATCCGGAATCCGTCTGTTGAGATGCCGAAAAAATGAAACAGGAACCTGCCCGATAATGTAAAAAGGACTAATATGATAAATGCAATGGTACATGCTTTCAAGGCGATACATCTGCGTTCTTTCGTATCCATTCCATCAGTCATTTGCAGGAATACCGGCATCACTCCAAGCGGGTCCATCAAGGTGAATAGCGAAGTGAAACACAATGTTATATATACAAATATATCCATGATGACATATATTTTATTGTCGATTATTATATCGCAAAAAACATACCAGATAGCATTCTGCAATATTAAATTTTGCAGAATATCAATCTTAAATCCATACCGTCAAAAATAAGGTAGTCTCCGTTCGTTTTCCTTGGCGAGGATACGTAATAATTCCATAAATACCGTACTTACATATATACGGTCTGCATACAGCCCGCTGATGAAAGAATGGAAGGACATGTTCACATTCCGGCATAATATGAGAAATGTGTTTACCTGACATGATATGTACTGCTCGTGTTCAAGCAATTCATTCAGGGCATTCAATGGCGTTGTCCATTCATGTGTATCCCGTTTCATTTCATTGATTGCAACACATCCTCCATCATGGCATATCCGATTCATCATCTGATAAACCTTGTTCATATTGTCCTGTGCTTGGGAGTTTAGCCAAGAGCTAAGTATTGGAAGCCGTTCATCTTCAAAATAAACCTGCAATGACAGGTATAAACCGGTTGACCATATTTCTGTATTGATCAACTCATTCATGGCGTTTTCTATTCGTTTATCCATTATCACTCTGAATATTGAAAATCCATTACTAATATTATGTGTTATTCCCTGTATATAAAAATTCCATTCGATTGTGGGTAACCCATAAAACGGAATTCTTAAACGAGGCTTAAATAATAGGATAACTTATCGGCGTAGACAAATTGTCATAAAAAATAGCACTATGATGTCTTTTTGTCTTGCCTCCCTTGCAGAATATCCAATAAGACATCCAGTTCTCTTTCTATTCCTTCAATCTTATCGGAAATACAGTCCAAAGTATTATGGTGCAGACTAGCTTTACAGTCCTGCAACTCTCTTGATAGAGAAAGTACCTGCAACCAAAGTTCTTCCTCTGTGTGACAGGGGGAGTTACTATTATCTAGTACCATAGAAGGAGAAGGCAGAAAAGTGTCTTGGCATGTAATTTGTATGATAATGAACGGTATGTCCCGAAAGAGACAGGATGGAAATGAAAGGATAGAATATTCCACAAAAGACAGTAACAAACGAAGGGGGGGAAGTCGTTGGAGACAGTTGTCTCGCTTTTAAAACAAGTTGCTTTCATAATGTTTATAATAAGCCAACCCTGTTCCCTGGAGTTGTGTTTATATAAAGTTAAGCGTGGGAACTTTGGTATTACCGTTCAGAAGTATCCCCATACTCAACAACATATAATACACAAAGCCCCACGCCTATATATAACAAAAATCTATATAGATAGAACGTGGAGCGTCCAATGTATTATCCAATTGTTGTTTCGAAATTGGGGATTTCCTGAACTTGGATAATGCCTTAACGCTTTACTATAAATCTTCTATTTTCAAAAGACTAATACAAATGTAATAAAAGAAATGAATTCTTTCAAAGGAAATATCTCCTTTTTTAAGGGGTGGCTTAATTTTTCTTCATTAAAAGTCTTAGAATTACTGCCTGCCAAAGCCCGTCACAATTTTTTTGAAATCCTCAAGCTGTACATTAAGCTCTATATAGTACAAGCAGAAAAACAGACCATGATGCCGCAGGCAGTATAGGCCATAACCCACTCTTCCGTGAGTATCTTATCTATTTGACAATAATAAAAATGTAAAGGAGGATAATGGCATGGACAATATTCGTATCCCAATACATATAGGTTAACATATAAGGGAAAATGGTCACGGAGTCCACAAACCGTAGAATGAAAAAATATATTTCCATCGTGCACGGTTTATGCCTCTATCCGGATATTTGGCCGGTGCCGCAAAATGCACAATGCATACTCCATAAAAAACACCAGGGAGGAAAAATAAGTCATACTGAACAACGCCTGTCTGTAATGGGTCATGGATACAAATGGACTACAGATAATGGCTGCAATGGATATAACGATACAATCAAGCACAAAATAATGTACGAACGTGCCTATCAGTTGCATTTGGATGAAGCAGTACCACTTCATGCGATGTTTGGTTAGATTGAGTATGGATATAGGGGCTTAAAAATTAGACAGATACAAATTTACTAAAAAAGGAGAGGCTGTCTCAAAAGAGGTGTTTACAAACTTACTTTTGAAGATTTCATCCTTTCAAACTGCTTTTTCGTTGCCATAAGCCTCCTAAGAGGCTACTTTTGCAAGATTATATGCTATGGCTAGCAGGGCGAACTCAATTTCAACCTTCTTAAATCCACGAAGATGGAACCTCTTGAAGTGCTTGTTGTTCTTGAGGTTTCCAAATACGGCTTCCACATCCTGTGGTCGCTGACTGCGATATTTCAGACCTTCATCAGAGAGTAGCTTTTCACGTTCTCTTTCCTTGATTTTCCTCAGACGGTGATTTACCTGTACAATCCTTTCCGAGCGGCTTCTGTAGCACCGGCATCTTAACGGGCAGCCCTTATAGTTACGTGCCTTGTATCTTGATATGGTCTGCACAAAACCGTTGTTTGTTACCCGCCTTGCATCGGAGAGTCTTTCCATTCTCTGTCCCGTAGGACAATACATGCCGTCGGTTTCTTCGTTATGAAAATAATTGTACTTTATAAAGGTTTCAATGCCATGTCTGAAAGCATACAGATAGTTCTCTTCACTTCCGTATCCGGCATCACAGACAGACACGTCAGGGTATCTGCCGTAGAGGGAATGGAAATCATCCATATGCAGAGGATAGGTGGAGGTATCGCCCAACACTGATGGATGGTATAGTTCAGAATGAACTGTTTATTGGTACTGAACTGGGGATTGTATCCGGGTTTGAGTTGTCTGTTCTTCATATGGTCATCTTTCATGCGCATGAAAGTAGCATCATTGTCTGTCTTTGAGTAGCTGTTACGTCCGTCAAGTATCTTTCCCTGCGATTCATATTTCTTGAGCTGTTCAGGCCATGACTTCCTTACACGTCTTACCTTCGCTTTCATCTTCTTGTCAGCATCCACTCCATTCAGGGCATCATCTATCTGCCCGAGTGCCTTTTCCACTTTCTCCGGGGTGATATCCAGATAGGCAACCGGAGCGGAATCACGCAGTTCCTGCTTGGTGAGGGACTCGGCGTATTGCCATATCTCCTCAAGCTGTTCCGCGATTCTGGATATGCGGGTATGTATAGATTTGCCCCCCAGACGAACGTATAACGGTTGGTGTTCACCTCCATCTTCGTCCCGTCGGTACAGGCCACATCCAGACTTACAAAACCTTCCGCCACGAGAAACTTTACAATGGTTGCAAATATCGTCTTCAGCACATCCTTTAGCCGGCTGCTGCGGAAACGGTTGATGGTATTATGGTCAGGAGTTACATTGCCGGTAAGCCACATGAAGCGTATGTCATTACGACAGAACTCTTCTATGCGACGGCTGGAATAGATATTACGCAAATGCATAGACAAGAATCTGAAGCATCATGCGTGGGTGGTACGCAGAACAGCCTTTAGGGGAATACTTACGGTAAAGTGCTTCAAGGTTTATCTGTTCAATGATGCGGTGAACAACCCGGACCGGATCGTTCCGGGGAATAAAATCGCCTAAACATGGAGGTAAAAGCAGATTATCGTTGGATGTGTAACTTTTAAACATTATCTTTGGGATATCTTACTTGATGCCCTAAGATACAAAAAATTAGGGAGATGGGCAAGTTCTGGCTGAGCGAAGTTAGGGCTTACCCGATTTTTTGCAGACACAAAAAAGGCCATCCCAAAGTTTATTTGAGACAGCCTTGTTTATTTTATGTGCAAATGTAACTGTTATCCTAAATAACCATTCAGAATTATTTCAGCATTTCACCTTTTTCGTTGAAAAACACAACGCTTTCGGTTCCGACGGCATCAACCAAAGTTACTTTATAAGTCTTTACGCCATCTTCTGCCACTTCTACGGCTGCTTCCTTAATGGTGGATTCAGCATAGTCTTTCTTGATGGCGTCCTGAACTGCCTGCGGGAGTTCCTTTATATCAATCGGTTTAAACTCGTTCACCATTGCAACAATTTCAACATCTGATGCCATGTTGTTAGCGAATGCTACTGAACTACCTAATCCCATTACCAGTGCTACTGCAAACAATACCTTTTTCATAATGCTAATTATTAAATTGTTAAACATCTTATCGTCTTACGCTAAAGAATAGACAATCACCGTGCCAAATAAATGGATATTTATCATATTGCTGTAAAACAGACCCTTATGAATTATTCATATTGCATAATGCAAATGTCTGATGGGCATTTTTTCTACAATGATGTGGAATGCGATACACATGGCTACACATGGTCTAACGACTGTGAATAAGAGAGTTGAGACGTTAAAATCATGCAGACGGCATGCGAAAGGAGTCGTAACGAAAGTAATCTCTCCATTACGGCTCCTGGTTATTATCCTTCTACTGTTAAAAAGTAATATCCAATTTCACCATGAATGTTATCGAACGATAGCCGCACTCCTTGCTCAACAGGTTGTTCACCATAAACTGGAAAGCGACTCCCTTTGTCACTTTCACGCCGAAGTAATTGCGTATATGTTCGTAAAGGAGATGGCCCATTCGCTGGGATTTGGAAATACGGCGTTCTTCACCCAATTCTTTAAACGGTTCACCGGCTCTACTCCGCAGGAATATAGAAAACATTAATCTGCCAGATACCTTTTCATTCGCGGCGAGTACTCTGTCCGGTAGTTTCCGCAACTGTCCGTATAGATAATGAAATTGTCAATTTCCGGATGCTCTTTCTACAACTGACGGGCTTTGCGGCTCCCCAACGTCATAAAGGCCGTTGCATAGGCATCAGCAAGCATGCACTGATGGGCAATAATTGTAGCACTCAATATATCCTTTTGAACCGGATATCCTGTTATCGGATTGATGGCATGAGCGTATTTCCTTCCATCTTTCAGATAGAAATTACGGTAGTTGCCGGAAGTTGCGAGTCCCAGCCGTTCCGACAGTTGCACAATTTGTTCAAGCTCGGAGTTTGTTCCGGTACTGTCATCCTTCGGTCTGACAATGCCAATGCACCAATTCCACCCTTGCGGGTTCTTTCCTTTCGCTATCATTTCGCCGCCGATGTCTATCATATAGTTCGATATGCCTTTGCGGTCGAACAAACACGCGATTATGTTACAGATAGTACCGCCGCCGAGCACCGAGAAATTGAGCAGGATGCGGGGATCGTCTTTCATCACACGGTTGCCCTGTAAACGCACTTTTCGGAAGCCTACAAAGTGGCGGATACTGTCTACGAGTTGCGGAGTGATGCTGTCAAACTTTGTAAAGCCAAATCCCCACAGGTTGATAAGCGGTGCACAAGTTACGTCAAATATCCCGCCTGTTTGTTCCGACGCTTGCATGGCTGTGCGGAAAGGATTGCATCAAGTTATATATCTTACGATGTTTTTTGTGCCAAGTGTATCTCTATGTAGAATACATTTCTAATTAGCTAAGCGATATATGAAACTAATCTTATCGAAAATTTTGTCCGTATCTTCTCCGACCTTTGGGTTAATCAGTTCAGCATATATCTGCATAGAAAAGATTGATTTTGTGTCCTAATACTTTTGTAAAGTTTCTTATGGCACGCCTTTTAATATACCCGAAACAACAAAGGTATAATGTCCGATATGAAAAAAACTGGATTTTTATTGAAGCGAATCAATTCTTTTATTATTTTTACCTTTCCTTCCATAACCAACGTGGTGCGCCGCTGCGCCCTGCAGCTGCTCATGTCGAAACAGAAAACACTGGACAAGCAGACGCTGAAGGAAGCCTTACAGAAAGAAACACAGAAAATGTGAAATTATTACGTGGACTCCGACGGACCGCCCTGCTTGTGTTACCGGCTGCCTTGCCCGGGATGAACCTTTGAGATGCAACCGCCAGGCAAAGGGGAAGAGGAACACTTCCATACCCGTAACCCGGCAGGACAGTCTTATGCCAGGGACACAACTATAGAAAAAAGGACAGACCTGATAGTAAGATGCGTTTGGCAAAAAAGGAAATGATGAATATTAATAATAGAAAAAGACATTTGTTCCGCAAAGCATACGCGGATATGTACATAAAAGAAGAGAAATATCTTCAAAAGGAGGATTGTTTTCCAGCCCCCCATTACTGGTAGTTTTTAGGAGATAAAGCCTAAGGATATTTTGTTTTTCTCACTTGAAAACCTTATTTTTGCATAACAAAAACGTCCTTTGAATGTATGCAAGATGAAACAAGCCGCTGAATTTCGCTCGTTTCTAAATAGTTACCTATTAAATAAAAATAACAAGAGAACTATTTAATTTTCAGTTAGATAGCAAAAGCATTGTGTTTCCCGGTATGCGGAGTGATTTTTTTCCCAATCCCTGTTTCTTCCCGGCATCGCTTGATTAACAGCCTGACGGATTGTGAGGACAGCCTGTTTCCTAACCTATTTATAAAAAACATTCGGAAGGAGCAAACAGACGTTGATATTGCCTGAGTATTTTTAACACCTCCACCGAACAAATCTGTATGATCCGTTCCTTGCTGCCTTTTCCAAAAACTTTAATAGTTGCCTGCTTTAAGTCAACGGCATCACATGACAACTCGCACAATTCGGAAACGCGTATACCGGTGGCAAATAAAAGTTCTACAACCGCAATATCCCTTGTCTGTGCCTTATAGGCATAATCGCCCGTATCAGGATTATCCGCCCTTAATTTGTAAAGATATTTAAGTATCTCTTTCACCTCATTGCACGTCATTATCATCGGAAGAACATAAGGCTCTTTAAAGTGAATACTCAATTTTCTGAAAGGGTTCAGAAAGTCATCGTGCTCAAAATCATAGTAGTTAAACAGAGCCTTCAGGGATGCCAGTTTTCTCTTCACCGTTTTAGGCTTGTAAGTCGATATATGTTGCAGGTACGTTTTCAGCATATCTTTTGACACCTGCTCAAATACAGCCGAAGGATACAACTCATGAATATACCTTTTAAACATATACAAGTCAGAACGATAAGCATAAATTGTCTTTTCATTCAAGTTCTTTTCATATTGACAATGGAAAAGAAAATCTGAAATAACCTGGTCTACAGCTGTCTTCCGGCAATAACTCATATCCGATTTCATCATAATTTTATGGATTATAGTTTTTCCTGCGAAGAAACTACATTTCAAATTCAATTACCTATAAATGAATATCAGAAACCAAGTAAACCAACATCAATATTTAGACAATGATACGTAAAGCTATGTTGAAGAAGTGTAATGAAATCTGAAACATAAAGCTCTTAAACTTGATTCTCTGATGGTTATCACCTCACGAAGATTACATTATTGAATCCTTTGTTTTCTAATTTTTTATCTCTATATTTGCAATAGTACTCCAAAAACATGAAATTTTATGTTGTATCAAAAACTCTCTATAGACAATTTCTTGTGTTTCGACCATTTCGATATACAGTTTGCACCTAGTGTGTCCATTATTATCGGACGCAATGGTGCTGGAAAGACCACACTCATTAGAGCTATGGTTTACTCGCTTTATTTTATGTTTACGAATGACCGTTCAATGGGGGATGACTTCTTGTCGGCAGGAAATCCTGATTTAAAAATGAAATCCATCAAATATGATGAATTTCATAGAAGAAAAGATTCAGAGGATGTAACTGCTGATGCCAATTTTCATGGACAAATAACTTTTCAAGGAGAAAATATAGAATGGGATATGTATCGCCGTTCAACTAGTGGATCTTCACTTAATCCATCACGCTATAGGCCTGCTTATCAACATCTGATGCAATTGTATAGGAAATACGATGAATTGCCATTACTCGCATATTTTTCGGATTCTTTTCCGCATACACTCACAAATATATCCTCCTTTGCCAAGCAACAAATGGCTGCAAATGGAAAAACATTACGCAACTTTGGCTATTACCAATGGGATAATGAAACAGCATGTGTGGAAATATGGCAACGACGACTATTAAATTCAATGGCTAAACTAAAACAGCTAGATGATGATACAGACACATTCACACGTAATGAAGTTGCATTTGTTACTAAAAAGTTGACGCAGTTTTCTCTAGTACTTAATCGTGATATATGCGATACTGCTTTTGAGATAGATCGCCTTTTCTATTTATTTGATGAAGAACAAAAACCAGAACTGTGGCTTCGTTTAAAATCAGAAAAGGAAATCAAATTTGACAGACTTCCAGCCGGATATAAACGGTTATATTCCATTGTCTTAGATCTGGCATACCGGGCTTATTTGTTAAACAGGCGAGTAGATGTAGAACCTACAGGATTAGTTATGATAGACGAAATTGATTTGCACTTACACCCTTCGTTAGAAACAGAAATTGTAAAACGGTTTACACAGACATTCCCAAAATTACAATTCATAATGACTTCCCACTCTCCATTAATAGTAAGCAACTTGTCAGCGGACGAGAAACAAAATAAAATATTCAGACTTGTAGCTGGAGAGAAGCAACCGCATGAATTGCCAGACCTTTTTGGTATTGATTACGATGATGTATTACTGGATTGGATGGGAGGAGCTCCTAGAAACGAGGAGATGGAATTTCTACAAATGGCAATAAAAAGAGCTATGCAAATGGAAAATACACAACTACTCAACATGAGACGCAAGGAATTAGAAAAAATGTTGGGAGAAAAAAAAGCATTGCAATTAATCAATAAATGGAAGGAAGAATAACCTCGCATCATTAGATATATGTTTTGGATTGATAAGCATAATAAAGGAAGGCGGCGTAAAGGTCATCAAATTGTAAATCGTTTCCTATGTGAATCGTGGAATGAACAAGATGGACAATATGTAAATTGTACTTATGCTTCATTTAAGAGAAATCATAAAATGGAGAAATTGCTTTACAGGGAACAGAATGGATTCTGCTGTTATTGCATGAGGCATATGGAAGTAAATCAACACATTTCCTTAGAACATGTGATGCCTCATAACTCTGTAACCAAACAAAACAAGATAGATTTTAAGAAGATTAATTATTATAAACGGTTTAATAAGAATTTTAAACAAAATGTCGTTTACAAACATCTAAACGGTACAAGGCGAAAATGGCGCAGCGGACCACCATATCCTCATTTTTGCGCTTATGAAAACCTAGTATTGTCATGCAATGGTAGTCTTTTCATTGATGAAGACAAGGAGAAAAAATTATATCCTTCTAAAATGCATTTATGCTGTAATGAGCATAGAGGAAATAAATTGATTGTCCCATTATTTTTCATTCCTAATATAAACGATTTAATTATATACAATAAAAATGGAACTATTGGCATATCGAAAATAGTCAAGTCCTCCCAGCGTCAGATTGAATTATCTAATACTATTGAGGACTTAGCATTGGAGCATGAGCGCTTGAGAATCATTCGGCAAGCTTGGTATCATATAGCTACAAGTCGCATATATAATATAGAAGAAGTAAAGGCTGCTATTAGTGATGAACCTTTACGGCAAAATATTATGATGGATAGTGGCATTCCTCTTGATATCGTAAATCGGATTAAACATCCTATATACTGGTCCTTACTGTGTGAATATTTTTGGTTCTATAAACACTTCACACCATAAATATAAATATGCAATTTCCTCTCAAGATTCCTTTAAGGGGTATAGATGTAATCTTGATGGGTACAAAATTACTAATTCTAAGCTATGATATCAATCAATAATAAACAGTTGGACGGACTCTGTTATGACTTTGAATATCAAGTAACAGACAAGGATGAGTTAGCAAATAAAATTTGCCAACTCATCCTTGGAAATTGTGGTCATGTATCAAAAGTTATTAATGGATTAGCTTCAAATCCAAGAGAGGTGGACAAGAAAGCTGTTGATTTTTTGATTAAAGAGTTAGAAAAGAGAAATGTAACCAAAGAAGATATGTATAAGATTGATGGATGGTTATTTCAAATGATCTCTTGGTTACAATTAGCCAACCAGAATAAAGGTAATATTTTTTTTCAACAATCACCTCATTCACAGCCTTCCATGCACGGATTTGATGGTTTTGCTATAAAACTCACACCTGATAATATGATAGAGCGAATTGTGATAACAGAGGATAAATGTACAAATGATGCTCGCACAACAATTCGAGATAAAGTATGGCCAGAGTTTTCTGAAATGGAGAATGGAGTGAAAAATAATGCAATCTTCCAGCAAACAGAAGCGCTGATTGGGCATAGGTTAGGAGAACAATTTGAACACATTCAAAATGATATTGTAAATGAAAAATATCGTCAGTATCACGTCAGCATAACCCGTCAGAAAATTCACAATTCTGATGAAGGACGGAAAAGACTGTTCAAAGATTATGATACAGTAATTTCAGGAGGCGATGTTCACAGAAGATCGGCAGCAACAATCTGCTTAGATGACAAGGAACGGGAGTGGATGAGCGATTTGCAACAGAGAGTTTTAGCGAAACTGAAATCATACATCTAACACTATGTACAATTTCGTAACTGAAGAATTGATAAAAAAAATTCCTCATGTGGAAGGCTTTACTGAAGAGTTACTACCCGTAACTCTAACAAAGATTTATGCTCAAATAATTAGCCTTAGCGCAAAATATGAGGATGGTGAGATTCCTTTTGATTTGGAAGTGCTTCAAAGTGATGGGAAAAAACTTAATATACTATCTAACACCCTAGAACTGTATCTTTTTGCAAATTCCCAGACTGATAAACGAAAATCAATGGCTTTTGTTGCAGCAACTGCCCGAAAACTCTTGTTCAAAATAAAAGAAGTACACGAGGATGAGGTATTGGATTTGAATTATATTCCATCCGACCTTTATGCATCTCTCTTATATGTTATAAGTGGTAATTTTGCTGATGCACAAGAGGTTGCGGAGGGTTTCTGTGTACGCAGAGAGGCTGACCAATATGTGAAGAAATTATATAACTCTATCAAACTTCTGGTGAGCGGCAATTTACATGAACTACAAAGTTTGACGATCAATGAACCAAAGGAATATAATGATTTACAACAATATACGGAATGGCTACTTTGGAAAGAACTAGTGACGGGAATAAAGCAGTTTTCAATTTCGCTATTGGGTAAAAAAGCGTATACAATCAATTCTTTTTTAAAAGTCAGAGAACTGTCTGTTTATGAGGATAAGCTCATTGCTCTCAGAGACGTATATGTGGCTCCATATATATTGTCAACTCTGTTTATACTATCGTGTGAGGAGATGTGGAGTCATGCTGTGATTAATGTATCTACTCCCATAGGAGTGAAAAAGAAAAGTTGGCAAGAGGCATTAAAAAAGCAAGCGGTAGTAAGACCTTTTTTATGGGAGAACCATTTGGATGCAATCAGTAAGGGGATATTGAATGTTGGTGTGTCGTCAATGATTACTTACCCTACAGGTGCAGGAAAAACAACTCTTTCTGAATTGAAAATAGCCTCTTGTTTGCTGGCAGATAAGCGGGTTATATATCTTGTTCCTACTCATGCATTAGAAAATCAAGTTAACAACAGTTTGAATAAGTTGACTGAAAGAATGAATATGTCAATTCGGAATAGAGATGCAGAGTTCTCTTGGTTTGAAGAGGAGGAGGAAGATAGTACTATAATGGTGATGACACCTGAGCGTTGTCTTGCGTTATTATGCCTGAACCCAGAAAAATTGAATAATGTGGGATTGGTTGTTTTTGATGAGTTTCATTTGGTTAATGGCAATTTTGATGACAAACGTGCGAATGATGCTATGACGCTTGTTGTGGAACTGCTCGACATTATACCTAAAGCAGATTATTTTTTCGTTTCTGCAATGGTACGGAATGGAGCTGATGTGGCTGGTTGGATTAAGTCGGTGACTGGTCGCGAGTGTGTGTTACTTGACAACCCATGGAAGCCTACTTGTCAGTTGCAGGGATGCTTGGTCTATAATGAGGAAGAAATCAATAGATTAAGGAAAATTATTACTGTATCAAAGAGTAAAAATAAGAGTAAAAATCCGACAGTAGCACTACAAAGAATGCTGAAGGTAAATCCCCACTGCATATTCAGTTTGAAATCAACATGGGATGATGTAAACAAAGCAAATTATTGCTTGGTGGAGTTAACAGGCAGAGATATTCATCTGAAGGCAAATAGTGAGTGGAAACTTTCAGCAAACTACAACTATGTGGCTGCAGAGGTGGCAAGTCGTTATGCAGCTATTCATTACAAGACAATAATCTTTGCGACCACCAAACCTGTTGATGCCAATTCAATACGTAACCATATAAATGAACTTTTGAAAGGGAAAAATGTTGACTGGATAAAGCGCTACGAAAGTGAAAAGTATAATGCTATAACAATGGAATTAGGCGGTGAAAAGTATTCGTATCTTTTTGAATCAAATTCAGCTACTGTACATCATGGTAATCTGTTGCCAGAAGAGCGTATTATCTCGGAGCATTATTTCAAAAGCAAGGACGGCGTGAATGTGTTGGTGGCTACACCTACCTTGGCTCAAGGTATCAATTTACCAGCTGATATAGTTCTCATTGCTGGCGACAAAAGATTTGATGGAAATAGCATGGAGCAAATCAAGGCTCACGAGATATTGAATGCAGCAGGAAGGGCTGGTCGAGCAGGTTTCCGTTCGCACGGAACGGCTATTCTGATACCATCCATCATTGCGACCTATCTGGATAATGTGGTAAAAGGTAATTGGATGACGGTGCGTGATGAGATTTTTTCTAAAGGCGATCGCTGTCTAGATATAAAGGATCCTCTTGCAGATTACTTTAATGCCGAGATAAATGTGGATAGTGATTTAATATTGAATCATTTTAAGTCAGATGTGGCTGATGTGAAACGTAAGTATGGAAAGACATTCTATGCATATCAAATGAGCGTGAAAGGTAGGGCAACAGAGTTTAATACCCATTTGGATGCTATGGTTGGCAATTGGGTAGAAAATGTAGAGCAGCCCAAGTGGCTGTCTGTGTTGTCTGCAAAGACCAGTGTTGATCAGGATTTGTTAATGGTATTCTATGAATCCATCAACGTGCCCTTCATAGCTAACCTGGACAGTCAAAATGTTCTGTATATACTAGGACATTTGCTGTCTGTGATGAAAGAAAATATGGAATTGATGGATAAATTCTTTTCAAGTTCGATAAATGCTGAAAATGCTAGAAAATTTGTACTCTCTAAAGATATTAACATTTGGACGGAAAGTGGAATCAAAAAGTTCTTTACGCTTGTTGAAATGTACGTAAAAGGTCTGTCTTTATTGGAGATTGAACAGACCATGGAATGCAAACAAGATAAAAAGCTGTTACATGCGAGACAATTTGTACTCAAAATTATTCCAGATGTAAGTTATACTTGCGGTGCTTTTGTTCAGGTGCTTATAGAAAAACTGAATTTACATGAAGAAAACTCCGATTTACCTACTGATATAAAAGTTTTTGCCTCATGTATCAAAGAAGGAGTGTTAACCTATGAAATGCTCAAAGAGAAATATAATAAAAAGTATATGAGAGTAGAATGTCATTATAAATGTCGGAAAACAAAAACATAGAAGTGATTTAGAGCCCGTTTAAATTTTCTTCAATAATAATTTAAACAGGCTCTAAAATGATAAAAAAGCTATTTATATTTGCAGAAATCGAACTTTTTACCTACCTTTGTATCGTCAAAAAGATAATGATTGTCGAATTGATAAAGAAAAGCGATGAATTTAGTGTAAAGCTAATTCGATGGTTTTTATAAGATATAAAGCAAAAAGAGGATGTAAATCAAGGAATTAGAATAAGTCTAATCAAAAGGTTCGATTCCTGGTGGCACCACAGCAAAGAAAAGCAAAACAACGTAAAATCCTGATTTTCAACGAAAATCGGGATTTTTTATTTTCCCTAAAAACGCAAAAAAGTGCGGTTCACGACCGCCTTTGGTGGAGCAGTAGGTGGAGCAAACGGGTGTTCCAAACATCTCCACCTTGAAAGAGCGTTTTTCGCTGATTCACAATATTTTGCATAGTATCAAAACGGACTCGGATTCCTACATTTGTCGAACTAATGTTTAACTTAAAAGTAGGAGAAAATGAGACGAGATTCATTTAATGTGCTTTTCTTTATCAAGAAAACCAAGTTGCTGAAGAACGGAGAGGCTTCAGTATGTATGCGTATCACAGTCAATGGCGCAAGAGTAGAAACAAACATTCGCAAAAGCATCGAACCTGTATCGTGGAACCAGGCAAAGGAGTGTGCGAGGGGCAAAGGCCGCAAATCAACCGAGCTTAACAACTACATCGAAGAGAGCCGAATCAAGCTCCACCGAATTTACACGCAACTTGAAGAGAACGGGGAACTTATCACAGCCCGAATATTGCAGGAAAAGTTCTTCGGGGTGGACAAAAAGGTGGAGCAAGTACGCACCATCATTGGCACTATGCGTGAACACAACGAGCAATGCCGAGCGTTGGTGGGTAAAGATTTTGCCCTAATCACCGTAAGACGCTACGAAAGTTGTACCCGTTATCTTGCTGAACTTATCAAACTGAAATACGATAAAGAGGATTTGCCTATTACGGAGGTAAACGGTGAACTTGTGCGAGCCTTTGAGTTCTATTTGAAGACCGAGAAGAATTGTCAGCAGAATACTGTTATCCGTTATATGAAGTGCTTAAAAAAGATTATCAACCTTGCACTTGCCAACGAGTGGATAGAGAAGAATCCTTTTGCAGGTATTAAGTTTCACGAAAAGGAGGTTGTGCGTGAGTTCCTGACGATGGATGAGCTTATGACAATATACCAAAAGGAGTTTGCGCTACCCCGCCTTGCATTGGTGCGTGATGTATTTATCTTCGCAGCCTTTACGGGATTAGCATTTATAGATGTTCAGCAACTCGCAGCCGAGCATATCGTGCAGGATAACAACGGACACTATTGGATTCGTAAGACACGCCAAAAGACAAATAATATGTGTAATATTCCGCTGTTGGATATTCCGTTGGCGATTCTCAAAAAGTACGAGAACCACCCGACTTGCATCAAGCGTGGCGTATTACTACCCGTTCCTTGTAATCAGAATATGAACAGCTACTTGAAAGAGATAGCCGATGTCTGCGGAATCCAGAAGCACCTTAGTACACATACCGCCCGCCATTCCTATGCGACATCTGTGTGCTTGGCTAACGGTGTGAGCATAGAGAATGTAGCAAAGATGCTCGGACACTCAAACATTAAGATGACGCAGCACTATGCAAAAGTACTCGACAGTTCGATATTGAAGGATATGATGAATGTGAAGAGTGCAATAGTGAATTTAGGATAGAAGTCTGCGGTACGCTTCACTTGCTTTCGCCCCATTATAAAGCTAACTCGGAGGGCAATACCTGCGAGTTCAAGCCCACGGGTTTTCGAGCAAAAAATTCTCTTTGATAATTTTTCACCCGAAAAAACTCTCCGGTATCACCGTCCGAGTTGAGAATGTGTTTGGGACGAAGCAAGCGAAGCGACCTACGACGCATAAATCAAGGTCAAATCTATTAAGAGTATCAATCTTGAAATTACAATCAAGCCGCCATTATTATAGAAAAAACAGAGTTGGGGACAAAGGCAGCTCGCTCCCAACTCTGCATAATAAGTTCAGTCAGTGTTTCCTTTACACTTATAATATACCCTATCGGGTGTAATTTACAAGTACTTAACCCACATTATACCTTATAGGGTATAATCTAAAACTTGCCTCGATAGCAACTTTGCAATACTCGTTCAATATCGCTTTCACGATAGAGGATTTTTCCACCCAGTTGGCGATACGGCAAAATACCATTGTTGCGATAGTCTTGCAAAGTGCGACGACTGATTTTCAAACGCTCTGACAACTCCCTATCAGTCAAATAGTGTTCGCCTCCCAATAGCGGTTGATTTTCATCCGCCATCGTTGCGGCATCTTTGGCAATGCGATCAAGTTCAGAGAATAGACCGCGCACCCACTCGTGCTTGTGCGTGATAACTTCATTACTCATAGGCATAGAATTTATAGGTTAAACATTATTGCAATCTCCGATAAGTCGCTCCACATCTTCGGGGCGATAGTATATGCGGTTGTTTATCTTAGAGTGTGGCAATCGCCCACTATCCCGCAAGGTCTGTAATGTACGAGGACTAATCTTCAATGCCTGACAGACATCTTGATTGTCCATCCAATCGCTCATACGCCTGCTACTACGCTGGCGGTTAATACTATCCATTCGTTTAACGAACTGCCCGAGGCGCAACACAAGCTCCTCAAAGGTCTTTTTCTCAATGCTGATAATCTCCATAACTATTTCATATTTACATTAAACATTCGATTGTTTCACGAACCCACTTTCGCTCGGCAAAGCAAGTAAACTCCCTTTGCCCTCGCTTACTCGTGGCTTTCTGAATGCTAAGTAAAAACAAAAAATAATACCCTCAGCATAACCGACATAACGTGTCGTCGGGTGTCATCAGATTGCATAATTGGTAGTATTTTAGAAAGTAAATCGCTAATCCAATTACAGAAAGAGTGATTGACAGACTGCAAGATTGTGTGACTGCAAGTCTGGCAGATTGCAAGATTGAGTGATTGCATTACTTGTTATAATCACTAATGATTACACTCATTCTTTATTGCTTGATTTGCTTATTGGTTATAAACAAGTAACCAGCAAGTGTTATAACCAACGCACCAATGCTGATATTTGAGTAAAATTTAGACTGCTGTATGGTAATTTCCAGGCACTGGAAATTTATGTTCAAGCGAACATAGCAAGTTGTGTTTTGGGGCACCCGAAATGTTTTCGGCAGCCCAAAACTACCTGTCGGTATCCTACCCTCCAAAGTCGGGTATAAATTCGTCCATAAAACGCTATTATAAGACAGGGTAAATGCATTTTGTTACACTACTTTATATGCCGAAGAGAATATTTTATGTAACTTTGCAAGCAAAGTTTGCGATTATTGATTGCAATTGTGTAGGTAAAAAGAGATTTTTACTCGATCAGTTGCTAAATTATCGCATAGTCCTACGCCGATAGTTCTATCTCCAATAGAGAAGAACGGGAGGGTGGGACAAGACATATGAAAAGGCGTTTACTACGCTTTGGTTTTGACGGTTAGAAATCCTAGGAAAATTTCAAATTGTTTGTCAAAAACAAAGCAACGTGGATGCCCCGTAGGTGTGTTATATACATACCCTAAATACCGTATAGCCATTGGTGTATCAATACCCCATGGCAACTATTGGTATAGTGGTTGTGTTATACATATCGGCGTGGGGCTTATGCGTTGCTCGTTTCGACAAACAGGGCAACATCCTAGGAGCCTCTAACCGTGAAGCGAGCGACAGTGCTGGGCTTCACGCTTTTTTTGTGTCTTGAAGTTCATTATCGTAGTATATATTGCGGTTATAGTGGCCCATAGCTGCATTTACAGGCATTGATAATACAATGGCAAGGATTTACGATAATATAGAAGTAAAGTTCACAGAAGGGCTACAAGGCATCATTAGCAATGTAGGCGTTAAACGCATTGATTTCTGTGTTGGTTATTTCAATTTGAGGGGTTGGAATCTTATTGTCAATCAAGTTGACGAACTCCCTGGTGATTATGTGTATGAGAACGATGATCGCAAATTACGCATATGTCGTTTGCTTATAGGAATGCATCGCCCTGATGAAGATTTAATTAGATCTCTTTATTTAAAACATGATGATTTGCCGGATGCAGAATATGCAATGCAATGTAAGTTGCAAATTGCAAGAGATTTCCGCAAACAATTGTTGTTAGGCGTTCCCACTAAAACAGATGAATGGACTTTACGCAGATTGTCTACCCAAATGAAAGAGGGAAAAGTTTGCGTGAAACTGTATCTAAAAGAACCATTGCATGCAAAACTCTATTTGGCTCATCGTCCTCAAGATAATTTCAATAAGATTCAAGCTATTATGGGTAGCAGTAATCTTACTTATTCTGGCTTAACCAAACAGGGAGAACTTAATGCTGAATTTGGAGATAGTGACTGTGCTGAAAAACTTGCCAATTGGTTTGATGACCGTTGGAATGATCGTTTCTGTCTGGACATTACAGAAGAACTGATAAAGATAATTGATGAAAGTTGGGCTGGAGAAAAAGAGATATTACCATATTACATCTATCTTAAAACTGCGTATCATTTGAGCCAAGATGCTCGTAATGGTATTAAAGAATTTACTCTTTCTCCGGAATTCAAGCGAGAACTGTTCGATTTCCAACAGACTGCCGTAAAGATTGCTGCAAAGAATTTGAATAACGACAAACGTAATGGCGCTATGATTGGCGATGTTGTAGGTTTGGGTAAAACCATTACTGCTTGTGCCATTGCAAAGATTTATGAAATGACCTTTGCAAGCAGCACACTCATCATTTGTCCTGCCAATCTGCAAGATATGTGGAGAAAGTATGTTGCAAAGTATGATTTGAAGGCAGATATTATGTCAATGGCTAAGCCTATTGATGTTGATTCAGCCCGATATTACCGATTGATTATTGTTGATGAAAGCCACAATCTTCGCAATTCAAGTGGCAAACGATATCAAAATATTCGTGCATTGATTGAGCATCAGGATAGCAAAGTATTATTGCTTACAGCTACTCCATACAACAAGGACTTCTCTGATTTGAGCAACCAATTACGCCTATTTATCAGTGAAGATCAGGATTTAGGCATACGCCCTGAGGAATACATTCGTTCACTTGGTGGAGAAAGAGAGTTTCAGCGTCAGCATAGTGATATTCATATGCGCTCCATCAAAGCATTTGAAAAAAGTCCTTATGCCGACGACTGGAATGAGTTAATGAAACTATTCTTGGTTCGTCGTACAAGAACATTCATAAAAGAGAATTATGCAAAGGTAGATGATGAAACTGGAAGGAAGTATTTGCAATTCAATGATGGAAGCAAATCTTATTTCCCTGAACGTTTACCCCGTGCCGTAAAATTCAAGACGGAACAAGGAGACCAATATAGTCGTCTATATTCCGAAGAAATGATTGCACTAATGGAAGAATTAAAACTTCCTAGATACGGACTAATCCATTTCTATGATGAAGCTAAAGCAACAAACATTCAACTGCACGAAAGACAGATAGTTGAAAATTTATCTCGTGCAGGACAACGAATGATGGGATTCTGCAAAAGTACATTCTTCAAACGTATTGATAGCAGTGGCTTTGCATTCCTGTTGACAGTTTACAGACATATACTTCGCAATGCGGTGTTTATTTATGCTATTGAGAATAAATTGCCATTGCCGATCAGCGATGAGAACAGTTTACCTGAAGAATATATTGAGGACGAAGATGTAAACGAAAGCATCTTTGGTGATGCTCTTGATCCTGAGCGTGTAATTCAGGAGGAACAATTAATATCCTTCCCTAAAGAAATGGATGTATATATGCGTAAAGCCAAAGAGTATTACGATATAATTACGGCCAAGAATAACTGCTCGTGGATTGATTCAAAATATTTCAAACGCACACTAAAACAACAACTTCGCAAAGATTGTGAAGTATTGCTTCGTATGATAACATTATGTGGAGACTGGAATCCCGCAACTGACCAAAAGTTAAATGAATTGGAGGAACTATTGAATGTAAAACACAATGGAGACAAAGTAATCGTATTTACACAATTCTCCGATACTGCAAATTACATCTTCAAACAACTCAAAAGACGCGGATTTACACATATAGCTTGCGCTACAGGTGACAGCAAGAATCCGACAGACCTTGTTGAACATTTCTCGCCAAAGAGTAATGATAAGAATTATACTGTAGATGAGCAATACCGCATACTCATCGCTACAGATGTATTGAGTGAAGGTCAGAACTTGCAGGACTCTCATGTAATAACCAATTTCGACCTACCTTGGGCTATTATTCGTCTTATCCAGAGAGCTGGTCGTGTGGACCGTATTGGTCAAGAGGCTGAACAAATATATTGTTATTCATTCTTCCCAGCAGACGGTGTAGAAGAAATTATCAACCTGCGAGGACGATTGAACGACCGTATCAACGAAAACGCCAATATCGTTGGAAGTGATGAAATTTTCTTTGAAGGCAATGAGCAGAACTTACGTGATATGTTCAATGAAAAAAGCGGTTCACTCGACGACGATGATGATAGTGATGTTGACCTATCATCTCAAGCCTATCAGATATGGAAAAATGCAACAGATGCTAATCCAAGATTAAAAGAAATAATTCCCTCGCTCAGCAATGTCATATATGCGACAAAAGCGACAGAAGATGCAATGCTCAATGGTGTAATCACATACGCCAAGACTCATAACGATTTTGATGTTCTTACATGGTTAGATGCTAACGGAAACATTATCAGCCAATCGCAAAAACGTATTCTTAATGCAATGGCTTGTAGTGCAAGTACACCCAATATAGAACCACTTGATAATCATCACGAATTGGTAGCAAGTGCTATTGAAACCATAAACAACGAAACAACAAGTATTGGTGGAATCTTAGGCAATAGATTTAGTACCCGCTACCGCATTAGTAACTTGCTAGAACGCTACTACCAAAATCCACCAACATTATTCTTCTCGCAAGAAAATAAGGATCTGCTGAAATTGGCGATTGACGACATATACAACTACCCATTATTGGAGAGTGCAAAATTTACATTGGGAAGAATGCTTCGCAACAGCAATAGTGATGAAATTGTGGAGTGCGTTCTCGAAATGCGTAAAAATTTTAGTTTGTGCAGAATCGACGAGGATAAGAGTAAACACAAAGAGCCATCAATCATATGTTCGATGGGTTTGAAATATCAATCATAAACTTTGAATCAATATGAGAAGAGCGACATTTAATCAGTATATAAAGGAGATTGACTTCAAAGGTCTGTTCATCACCGAAATGGGATGGAACCGCTTTCATGGTCAAGCAGATATTCAACCCATAGAAATTGATGGCACAGAATATAGAATGAAAACTATTGCAGAGCGCAATGGTTTTCAGATCATCATTTGTCCTGTCAATACCATTCCCACAACTTCTGTTTGTCAGAAAATAGATTTCAAGTTGCGTAAAAATGCAAATGATTATATCTGTATATTCTACATTCCTAATTCTGAACATCACCAATGGATTGCCCCTATTAAGACTGTTGAGAAAAGAGATATTGTTACAGTCGAATATGAAACTGCAGACAAAGCAGATTTTCTTTTCTCCAAGATTGATGCACTCTCTTTTGATTTATCAGAAACAACAACTATTGTTGATGTTAAGGAGCGTATTCAAGGAACATTTGCGGTTAATTCCGAGAAGATAACCAAAGATTTTTATGCAGGATTCAAAAAAGAGCATAAAGCTTTTGCCGATTTCATTACAGGAATAGATGACCATATCGTTGCTAAGGACAATCGCAATAAACAATGGTACACTTCTGTGATGCTCAATCGTTTGATGTTCTGTTATTTCATTCAGAAGAAAGGTTTTCTCGATGGAGACTTTGATTATCTACAACGTAAACTCAAATGGGTACGAAAAGAGCAGGGAGAAGATCGCTTCTTCAAATCTTTCTATCGTGGGTTCTTGTCTGAACTATTCCACGATGGACTAAATGCTCCACTACATGATGCGGGATTTGAACGTAAATATGGACGCATTCCATATCTAAATGGAGGAATGTTCGATGAACATCAGTTGGAGCGCGATTACGCAAATATTGACATCAGCGATGAAGCATTCATTCGTTTGTTCAACTTCTTTGATACATGGCGTTGGCATTTGGATACCCGCATAACAGCAAGTGGCAAGGATATTAACCCCGATGTGTTGGGCTACATATTTGAGCAATACATCAACGACAGAGCTCAAATGGGTGCATACTATACCAAAGAGGATATAACGGAATACATAGGTAAAAACTGCATTATTCCATTCTTGATGGATAAGACTGCCCAAAAATCAGAAAAGGCATTTGCTCCCAGTGGTTTTGTTTGGCAATCACTTCGCAATAGTGGTGATAGGTACATCTACGATGCAGTAAAGAAAGGTTATAGCGAAGATTGGAAACAACTGATACCTGAAAATATCGCAATAGGTATTGATACTACAAATCCAAACCTATTGGAGCGACGTTCAGCTTGGAATACCAAAACAGCCGAAAAGTTTGCTTTACCCACAGAAATATGGCGAGAAACAATCGAACGCCTACAGCGTTGCGAAAGCATTTTGAGTAAAATACAGAACGGAGAGATTACGCATATCAATGACTTTATTACATACAATCTTGATATTCGTTCGTTTGTTTATGATTTATTGCATAACACCGATGATCATCTGTTTGTACTCCATTTCTACAAGGCATTGCAGAATGTAACTATTCTTGACCCAACTTGTGGTAGTGGTGCATTCCTATTTGCAGCGATGAACATTCTTGAACCATTATACGAAGTTTGTATTGAACGTATGCAAGAGTTCAATACTCAAAATCCCTTATGGTTCAAAGCAGAATTGGAAGAGATATCCAATAAGTATCGTAGCAATATTCAATATTTCATTTTCAAGAGCATCATTCTTCGCAACCTCTATGGAGTGGATATTATGGTAGAGGCTACAGAAATAGCCAAACTTCGCTTATTCCTTAAAATGGTTGCTGTAGTGGAGGTTGATAGACGAGCCGATAATCTTGGTCTGGATCCATTGCCAGATATTGATTTCAATATTCGTTGTGGCAACACATTGGTTGGCTACGCCACAGAAGAGGAATTAAATAGAGATTTGAATATTGAAACAGACATACTTCAGGTAATTGCTAATAAAGAATTTAAAGAAAAAGTAGATTCTGAAATGCAACTTGTTTCAATGGCATACGACACTTTTAAGTATGTTCAGTTGAATCAAGGAGAGAATATGGCTGCTTTCAAGCAAGCCAAAGGCGAGCTTAAACAACGATTGGCCTCATTAAATGATACACTTAACCGCCGTATGCATGCTGCAACTCATCTTGACTATGAAGATTGGCTTAAATCGCATCAGCCTTTCCACTGGTTAGCGGAGTTCTATCAAATTATCAAAGGTAATGGCGGATTTGATGTGATTATTGGGAATCCTCCGTATGTAACATTTACAGATGCATCACTTAAGTATAATGTTAGACAATATTCTACTTATAATACAAAAAATCTATTTGCTTTATGTGGAGAGAGATTTACTTCGTTAGTTTGTAACAATGCATCTATTGGATATATCATTCCCCTGAGCGGCATGTCAATAGATGGATTTGAATCATTGCAAAACATTATATATTCAAACTGTCATTCTTGGAATAGTTACTATTCTGGCGATCGTAATCCTTCTGAATTATTTACTGGTGTAAAGATTCGTGCTGGAATCTATATTAGTAGACATCAAAAGGGAAATGGCAGAAAGTATGTTGGACGATATATTAAATATTCAGCGGCAGAACGAGGAATCTTGTTCTCTAAAATAAATTATGTAGAAATCAAAGACTATATTTCAGCTCCTAAAGTACCAACAACTATAGGGTATAGCATATTACAAAAGATTAGAGGTATGAATACTACTCTTGCTAATAAATTTATTCCTGAGAAAATAATATATTATCATGCGGCACCTATTCATTGGGGAAAATGTTTGAGTGATCTTTCAATATTAGAATCGCAAGAACTTAATATTGCTGATTCATACAAGGCCCTGAATATTGCACACGAATATCGCGATTTTGCATTTATATTACTAAATTCGTCGTTGTTTTTCTTTTATTGGATTGTATTTTCAGATTGCTACAATTTAACGAAGAAGTACTTTCAAATTAACATACCAACAAGTATAGATGCCAATAAATGTAAGGTTCTTGCAGAAGCCCTTAATTATGATTTGTTTGAGAAAATGGTTGTTGCCGAATATACATATAAAAATAAAGGAACAGTACGTTTTGCACAATTTTTCCCAAAACAATCAAAAACTATTATTGATAAAATTGACCAACTTCTCGCAAAACATTATAACTTTACGGACGAAGAACAGGATTTTATCATTAACTATGATATCAAGTACCGTATGGGTGATGAATTAAATGAGTAAGTTATGGCAAATTTATCCTTGGAAACAGCGAATAGACTACACGAGCAATTAAGAACACAAATTCCTGATTTTGAAAAGTCAGCAGACTATTGTGCAACTATCTTAACTTCTATTGGAGGGAAACAAGAAACGACTTTTATTATGGCATTAAAAGGAGTTTTGAAAACTCAGCTTATGCTATGTTATATCAATCTTGATTTATGTGCTGCATATAGACAATATCTGTCTACGGATACCTCTACCAATTATGAAAAACGCCAAGCAATGACTAAAATAAATGTCATAATGAGTGAGGGGTATAAAAAGATTTATGGTTTTGGAGAGTCTCAACAAAAGAAATCTTTTTGGGTATCACAAATTAAAGTTGCTATAGACAGCCTAGGGTCTTACGCTGATGAATATAATAGAATAGAAGTTTTGCTAAAAGATATGGCAAACGACCATGTTCTAAACAAGGAAATGAGGGATTTGGCAATACACTATGATGATGACCCACTAAAAGTCTATAAGATGTTATCTGATTTAAGTGCGGAGGACGTAACAAGTAGATGTAACAAATTCTTTGGAATACTTGCGGAAGTGACAAAATTTGTTTGGGCTTTAATAAATCATATGACATCTTCATTGGCACTTGATAAGTAGTTTACCAACATATCTCGGCAATACAGAACTTCTTGAAAAGAGAAAGGTCGGATTTCTTGCATCACGCAAGATTTCCACACTTTCCATACTCCCAACCCTCGATTGGGCAATGTGGGTCTGCAAGCAAAAAGATATTGTCATTGTCAGTGGCTTCCACTCTAAAATGGAACGTGACGTACTTAAAATCCTCCTTCAAGGAGAATGCGGTATTATCGTAGTCCTTGCTCGTGGTATGTACCGTAAATTACCCAAGCAATATGAGGAGGCAATGTTACAAAACCGCCTCCTCATAATCTCCTACGAAAAAGAATCGGTAATCCGTGTCTCCGAAGCCACCGCCCATAAACGCAACGGCTACGTTAGAAAAATAGCAGATGAAATGCAGAGTATTTAAAAGCATGAACTATATGCGACCATATTGTGTTGCCATATAAAGAACCTAGACGATTCACATCGCCTAGGCACATCCAGAAAACTTAAAAATTATTTCCTATGCTTTGTTGGCCCCACTTTGACCTTTTCAACAACCGTAGTCTTAGGGTGCGATTTTGCATAGTCGGTAGTGACAAATTTGCCAGTCCCTGCGTCTCTAGCTTTTTCTACTGTTTTTGACATAGCTCATTGGTTTTAGTTAATACTATGTGGTGACTTACCGGTTCCACTACGGTGCACTTTAGCGTTACATACCTACATTTACCCATCATCTACCTCTTATGTGATTCTGGGCAACAGAAGAAACATCCATCTACATTACTGTAGTGTTTCTTTGCCTCTTTTATAGCTTCGTCACTATTAGAGAAGTAGCCCAAATAGACTCTATTCCCTTCTGATGGCAAATACTTGCAACTTACGGTATGAACTTCATGCTCTCCTGTAGGTTGCGCAATTTTGTTAACATAGTAAAAGTTACTCATAAATTTCAGCGTCAACTCTCTGGTCCTTTGGCCAGGGTCTTAATTTCGAATTGACACTGCAAATGTAGGAATAATTGTTGAGTTTTACAAAATAAAGCGTGGAAAGAACACGCAAATACCACATATTATCATCTTCTTCTCGTTGCAAAAGTCGATGTTGCGTGATTATGCAGTAAGTTATTAGAGTTTAGAATAGAAATGCCCAGCGAAATTGCTGGGCATATAATTATAATACAACTGAGTGTGATTTATCTATTCCTTGTTTATGTCATTCTTATACTCAAGAAACATCTCTATTTTACGCATCAACTCATCAATATGTGGAGAAACTTCTTTCTCATAAGTTTTATAGAAACTAATTGTATTATGCAAATAATCTCTACGTCGCACATTCGTTGAACCATGCTCGTCTTTCTCAAAAAGTCGCACAGCATCTCTTCTTAAAAAATCAGCATTTAGTAACGATAAATCGTGTGTCGCAACTATGAGTTGGCAATTCTCTGCTATAGTTAAGTACATTTTTAGAATAAAAGCTAGTGCTTTAGTATGTATTCCATATTCTATTTCATCGATACAAGTAGATTTTTCTCCTAATATAACGTCATATAAAACTACTAATAGCCTAATAATATTTTTAGTACCTAAAGATTCAAGCTCAAAATCTAATCCATTTTCACCATCTATTGTTGAATGAATAAATCGTAAATTTTTATGTGTAATTGTTCCTGACGGATATTGTTCCATCATCGCATTAATTACAATATCAGGAGCGCCATTGGCTTTAAGTTCAGATATATTAAGACTTGCTTCCTCTATAACATAGTCGCAAATATTTGTTCCGACATCATTTAAGAGTCTCAAAAGTAGTTTCTTTAGTGCTCTATCTTTATCTACATCGCCAGTTTGAAGTTTGTCTGCCAGACTTTTGTCTGACTTATGGACCATACTTATATGATTCTCAAAATAGTCAAAATTCTTGGTTAAAATTTGGCTTTCTAAATTTAAAGCGCCAAATGTTGACAGCACGCTAGCATTTGCTAGGGTATTAACCTCTAGGTCATGCTGGTCTGATTTTGATAAATCACAAGCATTACCATAATTTATCACTACCTTATCTAGCTCTTTATTATGGAAGCGATAAAATACGCGAGAACTTCTAGATTGAACCAACTTAAGTTCTTCTTCTTCAATACATTCAGATGATATTTTTATATTATAACTAAAACATACATCTTCAATATAATATGTCAATGCAAGTTCTGTAGGTATAGTTGAAGAATGGTTATCTAATAAAAAAGGTCGATATTCAGGTTTGTCAGATGGTTTTTGCGGTTTTGCTGTTGCAATCATACGCAAATAGTTCAAGGCAGAAAACATTTTGGATTTTCCTGTGCCATTCAAACCTACACATAGGAGCAAACGCAATATACGCTTTCCATTAATTTCTTTATACCAAACTGGAGGTAAATCTTTTTTTTTACCACCTTCTTTATTTGAAGCTACAAATGACAACTCCGTTCTATCACGATAGCTTCTATAATTCTTTATAATAAATGTTTCTATCATATCAGCTTCAATTTGGGTGCAAAAATACAATTTAAACATTAAAATAACAAGAATTTTATATATTATGTTTGATTTTCCGTGAGATTAACTCGCATAACCGCTTTTGGATATTGCTATTTTGTGATAAATTAAGTATTCTTTCCTGTGATATAATAGGTTAAATGAACGGATTGTGTCATCTCAAAATTACCATACAATATACACATCGTTCCATTATTGACAAGTTTAGCACTCATGATAGTGCTCATGAAGGCACCAAGTCGGCACTAAGATAGAACTAAGTTGGCACCCAGTCAGAACCCAGTCGGCGCCCAGTTGATATAAGGGTGTACAAGTTAGTGTATAAGTTGTGTACAAGCTAATTTAATGATGCTATCATGCAAATACATAAGTAAAAACATTTGTTTATAGTATTTAGAGATGTTGTTCGGAAATTCCGAACAACTCAATATGAATGGACTCACAAATAAACCTTGTGGATTCATTTGTTTTTAAACTATTCATGTTTTCTTTGCCGCAGCAAGTGAAATTTTACCACAACCTATCATAAAATAAATAAAAAGTATTACCTTTGCATATTATATGATATATTACGGTTATGGCAAAGAGTACAATGGGGACAAGATTACCCCGAAAATTGGAGCAGAAGATGCAGGTTGTTGGTGAGCAGATAAAGCTTGCCCGATTGCGTCGTAATCTGAGTGTTGCACAGGTTGCTGAGCGTGCAACTTGTTCGCCGCTTACTGTTTCGCGCATAGAGAAAGGTGCGCCAACAGTGGCGATTGGTATATATTTGCGAGTACTATATGCTCTGCAACTTGATGACGACATCCTATTTTTGGCAAAGGATGATGCACTCGGTAGGGCATTGCAGGATATGAATTTGCCTCAGCGTGAAAGGGCATCTAAAAAGGAATAGTAGGCTATGAAGAAATTGTATGTATATGCCGATTTTGATTGGTTGAAAGAGGTTGAGTTGATAGGAGAACTTGGCTACGAATCGCTTCGTGGCTCGGATAGTTATAGTTTCAAATTTGCCGATAGTTGGGTTAAAAAGTATAACGCCATAACTCTTAGCGATGATTTGAACAACTACCCAGGTATTCAATACACTCAACCTGAAAAGGATATTTTCGGATGTTTTGCTGATGCCTTGCCCGATAGATGGGGGCGAACATTGTTGCTTCGTCGCGAGCAGATTTTGGCACAGGAGGAGAATCGTCCTATTCGCCGTCTGTCGTCATTCGACTTCTTGATAGGTATTGATGACTTTTCCCGTATGGGTGGTTTTCGTTTCAAGGAGACACCCGATGGGGAGTTTATAAATACCGACAACACTTTGCGTATTCCTCCTTTAACCGACTTGAGAGAACTGATTGCTGCAAGCAAGGAGATTGAAAAAAGCGAGGATGCTAATACCCTCCCCGAAAAACGATGGATTGCTCAACTTGTGCAGCCGGGTTCTTCGCTCGGTGGTGCTCGTCCCAAAGCAAATGTTATAGATGCGGATCGTAGTATATTTGTTGCAAAATTCCCATCATTGAAGGATGATTACGATGTAGGACTATGGGAGCATTTCTGCCATCTATTAGCCAAAAATGCGGGCATAAACGCAGCCGAAACAAAGGTGCTTGAAATAAACGACAAGCATCATACGCTCCTTTCTCGTCGTTTTGACAGAACGGATGATGGCAAGAGAATACATTTTGCATCGGCAATGACATTGCTTGGATTGAATGACGGCGACAATGCTACAACAGGAAACGGCTATTTGGATATTGTAGATTTCATTTTGAGTGGTTGCACAGATGTTGATGCCAACTTGCGAGAGTTATTCCGCCGAGTGGCATTCAATATATGCGTAGGTAATAGCGATGACCATTTCCGTAACCACGGTTTTCTGCTAACTGCAAAAGGTTGGACTCTTTCACCAGCATACGATATGAATCCAACGCTAAACGATCATCAAAGTTTGCTTATCAATAGCAGAACCAACGAATCCGACTTATCCATTCTGCTCGACTCGTGTGAGGAGTATATGCTCACCCCAGAGGTTGCCAAGGGTATAATCATAGAGGTCGTAACGGCTGTCAAGGATTGGAGAGTATTAGCAAATAGATTAGGCATTGCCAAACGAGAAATGAGTTTGTTTGAAGGTGTGTTAGATAATAGGATAGATGCTAATTGATAGCCTTCAATATAGCATCTTTTAGTATATTTTACATATACCAAAGTACATATGATAACGATATATCTAGATAAACAAGTCTTTAGTCATTTATTTAATGCAAGAGAGGAAAAGTATTCGCTCTTACGTGATAAGATATTATCTCATAAGGACGAATTTATCTTCTTTTATTCAAATGCGCATTTATTTGATTTGCAAGATGATAAAACCGACATTAAATATGCAGAAATGGAGTTTATGCAATCTATTGTTGATGGGAATAGATTAATCTATGAGTTTCCTAGACAAGAAATGATGAAACAATCTCCACGTGAAGCCTTTGAAACTGTTGGTAAGGTAGGAGATTTTTCATGGCTTGACAATTTTGATATTTCTCAACTAACAGATGAACAACTGAATGCAATAAATAACATTGTTGATATTAGCATTAAGGATTTAAAAGGGGAACTAGATTTTAACTGGTTGACAAATAGAATACCGATTTCGGCAAATGAGTTGCAAGTAGATGTGCCAATTTTTAAATCTCTAATGAATTTTATAGCATATAATTTTTACGAAAATAAGAATGCTTATAAACAGGTACGAGATAATACTATAGCGAGATATAACCCTAAGGAGATTAAAGCGAATGGAGAAGATGTATTCAATGAGCAATTGTCATCGTCGCCACTAGGATTGTCGTTTATAGAGACAATTAAAGCAACTTTGGCTCAAACAGGCTTGTCTTCTTCAGATTCAGCAATTGTCTATTATATGTCTTATATGTTACTTGATTTATTCGGAGTGAATAAAGAAGCTCGAAAGAAAGTTAAGTTTCAAAATATGCAAGCAGATTGCTGTCATAGTTTTTTCGGTTCTTATTGTGATTGCATAGTCAGTGATGATGAAGGACTACGCCTCAAAAGTAAAACATTATATAAGTTGTTTAATTTTGGCACCAAGGTGTATTCAATAGATGAGTTCATCGAAAGATTCGATGAGGCAATTAATAATAACAAGAAATCTGGTCGTAAATATTTTGATGAAATTTTTAACGATTATATTGCAAGACAAATACTAAGAACAGAAATAACACCAGAGCATACTTTAACTTATTTGAATACATCTAATAAATTCTTCGGATACTTTAATTGTATGATAGAAAGAAAATCAGACAATGAAACGGTTATAATTCTTCATAAGAATAACGATTTAAATCAGCCTATGCTTGTCAGAGAAATAGAAATCATAGTCAATAGGATGGTTAAAGTATTTAATGATATGGGGGCAAATTTTACATTGTTTGATGAAGCAGTGGAACTTCCTCAATTGAAGGCTGATAACTGGAATAGAATATTAGTACTAAATGATGCGGATATTTGCTTAACCAAATTCAAAGAGACTCCAATGCTATGCTTATGGATTAAGTTGAAACAGCCAATAATATAACATTCAAATATGTAAGGTAGGGATTTCGAACTAAGGTGGAGCAAAATTTTAGTGTAGCCATTTCTGTTTCAAATATTTTCACTACCTTTGCATCAAAGTAGGAACTCGACTCTGCGAGACACTGCAAAATGGTGCAGAAATTAGGTGGAGCAATAGCGGGAGATTACGTTTGTAGCGATTCTTTAACGCAAAGATATAGAGCCATTTAGAAATGGAACTCATTTCTGGTGGCACCACTTTGAAGAAAAGCAAAAGACAGTAAAATCCTGATTTCCGACACTGTCCAAAATTTTGTGTAAATGGAAACAGGATTCAGCTGTAAGTTTGTTCTTATATCTGGATTCTGTTTTCAAAAATAAGCATAAATTGATTCATAATCAAGCCCCAGTTATGAATCGGCTGTGTCCATTTCTTCTCAATCTCCATAAGTGAAAGATAAACGGTCTTTTTGACTGCATCATCCGAAGGGAATGAAAGCTTTGATTTCGTGTACTTTCTGATTTTTCCGTTCAGGTTTTCAATGAGATTGGTTGTGTAGATTATTTTTCTGATTTCCAGCGGGAACTGGAAGAAAACAGTCAAATCATCCCAGTTGTTTCTCCATGAAAGTATAGCATAAGGATACTTTCCTCCCCATTTCTTTTCCAGATTGTCAAGTTCTGTGGCTGCAACCTCTTTGTTGGGTGCATTATAGATATTCTTCATATCTGCCGTAAACTCTTTCTTATCTTTATAAACCACATATTTACAGGAGTTTCTGATCTGATGTACCACACAGATTTGAGTGGATGACTGAGGGAATATACTGCGGATAGTATCCGTAAATCCATTCAGATTGTCAGTACAGGTAATCAGGATATCCTGCACCCCACGGGCTTTTAAATCAGTCAGGACACCCATCCAGAAAGAAGAGCTTTCCGATTTGCCAACCCACATGCCAAGGACTTCCTTCAGACCGTTCTGTTTCAGTCCGACGCAAAGGTAAACGGTCTTGTTTATGATCTTACCGTTATCCCGTACCTTGAAGACAATACCATCCATCCAGACTATCAGGTAAACAGGATCAAGGGGACGGTTCTGCCACTCCTGGGCAGCCTGATTGACCTTGTTGGTAATGATGGAAATAGCAGATGTAGAGAGCTCTATTTCATAAATCTCACGCATCTCTTCCTCTATGTCAGAAACGCTCATTCCTTTGGCATATAGGGAGATAACGAGCTTTTCTATAGAAAGTCCACGGCTTTCATGTTTAGGCACTGCTATCGGCTCAAACTGGCCGTTACGGTCACGTGGAATAGAAATGACAGACTCTCCATGTTCGGTTTGGATTTTCTTCGGATAACTGCCATTTCGGGAGTTGCCAGTGTTATTTCCTATCACAGAATTCTTTTCATATCCCAAATGGGCATCCATTTCACCTTCAAGCATCTTTTCCAATACTTGGGCATGCAACTGCTTCAGAAACTTGCTCACATCGGCTTCTGTCTTGAACTGACTGATAAACTTGCTTAAAACCTCATCAGGCACTACTTGATTCTTTTCTTTCATAAGCTTCTTCATTTTGCAAATGTATAAAATAAAAAATACGAGACTCATTTCTGAATCCCGTATTTCCATTTACACAAAATATTTTATAGTGCCTGATTTCCAAACGGAATCAGGATTTTTTGTTTTCTCACAAAACGCAAAATCCGGCAATAATCATCGACGAACGGCAAAAAGTTCAGCTTCAGTTTCCCAAGTACCATCCGGACGTTTTACCATACGTTGCCAACGGAATGAAGTCGTTGTAATTTCTGAAAACACCCACTGTATATTCTTCTCATTAATTTCCGTCTGAACAATCCTGTTTCCTTCTCTTTTTCCTTCCAGTTGTGTAGCCCCTCCTAATTCCGTATATAAAATATCCCATGCCTCTGTATTAGGATTATACATACGTACCGCAGTCGCATAAGCTGCATCCGGTTGATAATCTTTAATCCGTGCCTTACGCGAAGGGCAAATAAACACATCTTGAATTGCAGTCCCTTCCAGCACCCAAGCGAATATCCACTCTCCCTGAACATGTCTTTCGCCTGTTGTACCTTGGTTATCAACCCATTCAAAATCCCATTCACCGACAAACTGTCCATACAGGTTATCTTTTTCCGGTATCAAATTGCTTTTCCCTTTTGACACTAATACATTTATAAATTCTCCCATACTTTATTTACTGACTCTAGATTAGACAAATATAAGATTTATAATTAATAATCACTAATATTAAAACAATTATCTGTATGCAATATCCATGTCGAAAGCAAACTGATGCATAGTATAAAAGACGGACTTCCCTACTCCCAAACAGATTTTTTATATTACACCCCAAAAACATTTCATTTACAAACTTATTGCAAAAAAAGTATTTGGCCATTAAATCTCAATTATTCAAGAAAGAAGTACCGATAAAAAGTCTTTTTTCCCTATATTTGCTAGGCTGAAAAAAATGTCATTAACTCAATTAATATGAAAAAACTATCGTTTATTACTGTATTTGTATTCCTGTCCATTCTTTTTGTACAGGCACAGCAAGCAAAGTATGTATTTTATTTCATCGGAGATGGAATGGGTGTTAACCAAGTTTTAGGAACAGAGATGTATCGTGGAGAGTTGGAAGGCAAAATTGGTGTGACTCCGTTATTATTCACCCAATTTCCTTATGCAACCATAGCCACTACTTTCTCGGCAACCAACGGAGTGACAGATTCGGCCGCTGCAGGAACAGCACTTGCTACGGGAAACAAAACAAAAAATGGCGCATTAGGTGTGAAAAAGGATCTGGAAACCAAAGTTAACAGTGTTGCTTCTTGGGCAAAAAATAAAGGTTGCCGTGTAGGTATCAGTACCAGTGTCAGCGTAGACCATGCCACACCGGCTGCTTTTTACGCACACCAAGGACAAAGAAGCAGCTATTACAACGTGGGTCTGGATTTGATTGATGCCAACTTCGATTTCTATGCAGGATCAGACTTTTTAGATCCCACCAACAAAAAAGCCGCTGGTTCAAATTCAGAAAGTCTGTACACACTGGTGGACAAAGCCGGATATACCATAGCCCGTGGCTACAAGGACTATCAGAAAAAAGCAAAAAAATCGGACAAACTGATTCTCTTACAACCTGCGACAGCAACAGACAATAGTGCTATCCCCTATGCTATCGATCGAAAAAAAGGCGATATGACTTTAACTGAAATCACCCGTGCCGGAATCAATTTCCTGTCTAAAGATCTATCAAAAGGGTTCTTCCTGATGGTTGAAGGAGGTAAAATAGACTGGGCTTGCCACAGCAACGATGCCGCTACCGTATTCCACGAAGTGATGGATATGGACAATGCCATAAAAGTTGCTTACGAATTCTATGAACAACATCCCGATGAAACCCTGATTGTAGTAACAGCCGACCACGAAACCGGAGGAATCGTTTTAGGAAAAGGTCCGTATACTTTGAACCTGCAAGCTTTAAAATCACAAAAAGTAAGTGAAAGCGGATATACTAAAATTGTAAACGAATTAAGAAAAAAATACAAGAATCAAGTACCTTGGGAAGTTATCAAGCAATCATTGAAGGATAATTTCGGATTTTGGGATAGTATTCAATTGAATGAAAAGCAAGAAGCATCCCTGAAGAAAGTATATGATGAATCATTTAGCGGTAAAGAGATAGATTTGACCAAAAGTGAATATCAACAAGACGAACCTTTGGCAGCTGAGGCCAAAAGAATTCTGGATGACATCGCTCTGGTAGGTTGGACCAGTGGTGGGCACTCTGGAGGTTATGTACCCGTATTCGCTATCGGAGCCGGCGCCCAACTATTCCAAGGTCGCATTGACAATACCGAAATTCCGGTAAAAATAGCAGAAGCTGCTGGTTATCCCAACAATTAATCGAAAGCAAGATAGTGCGACAAACGTTCCAAGTCTTTCTCAGTGAATTCCTCATACAAGGATAACTGGGAAAGACTTTTTAATTTTCCCTTTTTCCTCCTATATTCTATAATTACCTTTGCCTGATAAAAATTCATATAAGGATGAGAGCGAAGTTTGTCAAGCCCGGCCTTATTGGCATTTATCCGATGAATTGGTGCATTTCCGAGTTTAAACCATCTCAACATATCCTCATCTACATAGTTCACTTCCTTCAACTGAGCCATATCATAAAAACCTCCCAAACGTTTCCGGTAAGCCACAATCATGCGTGCAATGCCACTGCCTATTCCCGGAATCTTTTTCAACTCGGTAGTGTCCGCTTCATTCAAATCGACTAAAGTTCCTTCCGGATATTTATAAACCGCCAACGTATCTTTCTCCGCCTTTTTGATAAAGTGCAATGTATCCTGTTTCCGCCGAAAAGCCTCTGATATCTGGATATAAGGTTTTAACATATTAAATTTCTCGGACGACAAGCCATAAACACGAGAGAAATCATCCGCTGTCCTGAATTTACCGCCGGCTCTCCGGTATTGCAAAATAGTATGTGCAATAAAAGGAGGCAATCCACGTTGCAAAAATTCGATGGAATCGGCTGAATTTGGATCAAAAGCAGCCAATACCACCTCTCTTCTTTTAGGCTTATCATAGGAATATCGCAGAGATTCCTTCTCCTCCATCTCATGTACTCCGGCCAGAAAGTTTTTTATTTCTTCTATCCCCTCTTGATCCTGTTCCAAAGACTCTTCCTTTACTGGAAACAGAACCCATATACACATAAATATGAAAAGCAAAGTCAACAAAAAAAGTATAGCTCTGCGTTCGCTTTTCGAAAAATAGAAGAAGTCTTTCCACATTACAATTCTAAATTAGCCCTAATTCATTGATAAAAATCAAAATGATAGCCACAGGTGCCACGTATCTCAACAAGAAGATATACAAATTGAAAAGACCTGCTTTCAGTTTTCCCCCATTGGTCAATTCTTCATAAGAAACGGAACGTTTCAAATACCATCCTACAAAGATACATACCAGCAAGCCACCCAAAGGAAGCATTATTTTTGCAGTGACAAAATCAAGTAAGTCAAAGAATCCCTTATCAAACAGCGTATATTTCTGCATAACTCCCAATGACAAGGAAGAAATGATTCCAATTATAATGCACCCGAAAGTGACCAATCTAGCAGCACGGCCACGAGTTAAATTGAATTCCTCGTGCAGAAAAGCCGTCACCACTTCATGTAGAGAAATAGTAGAAGTCAATGCAGCCAAAGCCAACAAGACATAGAACATCACCGAGAAAATATAAGCTAATATCGGCACACCGCTAAAAGCTTGCTGAAAAACATTAGGCAATGTAATAAAAATTAATGATGGTCCCGCATCCGGCTGGATACCTACAGAAAAGGCCGCCGGAAAAATAATCAATCCGGCCAAGACAGCCACAAAAGTATCAATCACACCGACACTCAGAGCCGTATTTCCCAGTTTGGTTTCTTTCCCAAAATAAGAAGCATAGGTTGAAAGACATCCCATTCCCAAACTCAAGGAAAAGAACGCCTGCCCCATAGCCCCTAAGAAAACATCTCCGTTCACTTTACTGAAATCAGGCTTCAGCAGAAACTCCAAACCTTTTTCCGCATTGGGAAGCGACAATGAGCACCCCACCAAAACTACTATCAGTATAAACAAAACAGGCATCAGCACCTTCGAAGATTTCTCTATTCCATCTTTCACTCCCTTTACTATAACAAAATGGGTGGCCAATAAAAAGATGACCAGCCAGATAAGCGGACGAACAGGGTCCTTCGAAAAACTCTGGAAAGCAACCACAAAATCTTCCGGCTTCTTATCTGCAAAACCATTCATTCCCGCTTCCAATATATATTCCAAAGTCCATCCTGCCACTACCGAATAATATCCTAGAATAAGAAAACCGGCCAAAACCCCCAAATATCCCAACCACTTCCAATGAGTTCCGGGTGCCAAAACCTTATAAGCACGTCCCGTACTTGCTTTTGAATGACGACCTACTGTGAATTCGGCAATCATAATAGGCATTCCCAACATAAAAACACACGCCAAGTATACTAAGATAAATGCCGCACCTCCATGATTTCCCGTTTCATAGGGAAACCTCCATATATTACCAAGTCCTACAGCCGAACCTGCCGCCGCCAGAACAGCCCCAATCTTACTTCCGAAATTTACTCTTTCGCTTTTTTGCATAAAAAACTATCAAATTATTATAAATCAACACTGGTTAGCCTGCAAAAGTATAAAATTAATCGTACTTTTGCGACGAATCACAAAAAAATTAAAGTATGCTATATTATTTTAGAAAATATCCGGTATCCTTGATCATTGTAGCTATCATCTTTTATCTTTCCTTTTTCACTCCTCCTAAAACAGATGTGGAAGAAATCCCCTACATAGACAAAATAGTGCATATATGCATGTATGGAGGACTCTGTTTCATTTTATGGATAGAATACCTGAGGAATCATAAGGCTATCAATTGGAATCATGTAATATGGGGAGGCATCATAGCTCCTGTAGCTATGAGCGGGTGTATCGAACTGATGCAAGCTTATTGCACAGATACCCGCAGCGGTGACTGGCTGGATTTTCTGGCAAACAGCATTGGAGTCGGACTAGCCGCCTTAATAGGATATTACTTACTTCGCCCCCTTATATGGCGTAAATCCTAAAAAGAAACGCCGACGATTCTTCGCGAACAGTCGGCGTGATGATAAAAGTCAAAGTTATATAATAAAGATAGAGAGTCAACTTAACGGAAATCTTTCAGATCATTCTGCAACCTCTGACGAGTGAAAAAGATACGGCTTTTCACTGTTCCCAACGGAAGTCCCAGTTTTTCGGCAATTTCCCTATATTTAAATCCTGATACATACATAGCAAACGGCACACGGTAATCTTTAGGCAACGCATTCACGATACGATGTATCTCTTTCAAATCATAAGCACCTTCTGTAGAATCGAATCCTGAGTCCTGTGGAAGATTCAAATGGAACAAGTTATCTGTCTGATCGACGAAAGTCTGATCACGCACTGTTTTACGATAATTATTTATAAATATATTACGCATGATGGTGTACATCCATCCTTTAAAATTCGTATCTGGAGTAAACTTCTCTTCGTTGTCCAAAGCTTTAAGTGAAGTTTCCTGCAACAAATCATTAGCCTCTTCTCTGTCAGCTGTCAATTTAAATGCAAAGCGAAATAATTCGGTTTGTATACTTAGTAAATGCTGTGTAAAGTCGACTGTCTTCATATTAATCTATTTTTAAATTGTTATTTTCTGTTTTTGCTTTCTGCTGCAATATTAACGACTTCTCGCAAAAGTCACGACAGAAAAACTAACAACAAAGGGGGTATAAACTATCAAATAACAGTTTTTACCCCCTAAATTAACAGTTAACAGGTGGTTTCGTTTTAACTTTTAATTAGCCGGTATCCCTCCACCGGTTCCAGCATTACCTCCTCCACTTTTCAAATCATCATTATTAATGCTTCGCGCAGCTTTTTTTACCTGAGCCTTCAACTCCCCAAAACGCCAACTGATATTAAATCCATAATAACGCATCGGAATTCTGGTAGCAGTAGAAGAGCAGAAAGTAGGAGTATTGATGTTATTCTTAAAAGTAATATATTTATTAAATAAATTGGACGAGTTAAGAGATATAGTCAGCCTCTTTTCCTTCAAGAAAGAACGACTGAGCCCTATCGCATAATAATAGAAAGAGGAACTTTTACCTTGCAAAGAGATATGCGGAGTACCACCCCCTCCGTTCAGACTCAGACGCAGATCCCAAGGCAGAGTCTGCTGGAAGCTTCCGAAGACATTTCCTTCCCAGCCATGATTCTTTAAATCAAGCCCTGAACTTCTATAATCCACATAAGCTCCCCGTCCATTGATATTAAAGCGGGTTTTAGGAGACATATTCCAGTTCAAGAACAAAGACAAATTAATATTCTTACTTTTTCCTATATTATCATAGGTAGAATTCATCACACCATCTTTTATAAAAGAGTATTGCTCTATACCATTATTGACAAAAGAATAATTAGCACTGACATTTACATTAAATTTCTGCGAGAAACTACCGAAAGTAACACTAAGCGAATGGGCCTTTTCACTTTCCAAATCAGGATTACCGTAACTGATCGCAGTAGGGTTGCTGGTGTCAGTAAACGGATTCAAAAACCAAATACCCGGCCGGCTGATACGCATATTATAAGATGCCCTCAAACTTTGAGTAGGAGCCAATTGGTAAGAGAACATCAAGGATGGAACCAAATCATCAAACTGAGCATCAAACTTCTCATCCTTATTTTTATAATCCGCATCCATAAATGTATGCTCATAGCGAATTCCCGCCTTTCCACCGAGTTTTTTGTACTTCAGCTGATAGCCCAAATAAGCAGCCAGAATATCCTGCTTATGATCATATTGCGTACTCATATCCTGATCATACTTATATTCTCCGGTTTTATCGGCCAGATAATATTTACCATCACTTTTACTTCTACGAAAAATATACTTTATACCAGTTTCAATGCTGTGTATCGAATTTATCGGATTGGTATAGTCCAATTGAGCCGTATGCTCTTGTGTGCTGGCATCATTTTTAAAATATTGGTTTTGCAAAAGATAAGGAACATTCAACGTATCCTCATAATCCGTATTCGCTTCACTGTTATTGGGGGAATGGCTAAAACGATAAGAGAAAGTAAGAAGTTCCCCTTTCTTTTTAAACGAATGCTGATAATCCATGTTGCCCCCCACTTCGCCAAAGCCCGATTCATTATTCCCCAAAGAACCGTAACCGTAAACCGGATTACCGGCATGATTCGTCATCTGGGTATTTCCAATCCTCTTATTCGTAAAATTGCCAGTCATCAGATTCATAGAAAAACTAATCAGATTCAAAGTGTCAATCTCATAACTTCCTTCCAGACTGCCAAATTGAAAATTGCCATAGCTCTTGCTTCTTCGATGCGACTCCAAAAATTTATTTTCCTGAGACGTGAAATCCTCACGATATGAATCTTCAAATCCCTTTTGAGATCCCTGGTAGTTATAAGAATAATTACCGGTAACAGTGAACTTGCCCGACTGCACCGTACCATAACCGCCACCATACACACGCATATTGCTTGCACCACCATTCAATGTCACCGTATATCCTTCCATTCCAGCTCCTATAGTGATAATATTCAAGATGCCCGCCACCCCTTCCGCGTCATATTTAGCCCCAGGCTCGGTGATAACCTCTATAGATTTAATGGAATTGGCCGGCATACTCCGCAATACCTCGGTAGGATTATTGCTCATCATGTTATTCGGCTTGCCATTAACATGCACTTTAAACTTACTGCTACCGTTTACTTGAATTTTATCCTCTCCATCTACAGTCACCAGCGGAACTTTACGGAGCATTTCAAGAGTCGTATTGGTTTTAGAATCCGGATCATCCTCTATACTATACGTCACTTTGTCTATTTCCGCCTTTACCAAAGGTTTCTGCGCTACCACCTCCACTCCTTTCAACATTTCAGTCGCTTCTGCTATCAGAATCTTACCCAAATCAACATTCCTACGATTTGCCGATATCGAGAACTCCTTCTGTACAGGAGACTTTCCTACAGAAGTAAAATGAATGAGATAAGTCCCCGGCACGGCAAGCCGTTCGTCAAACCTGCCGTCCGCTCCTGTCACAGCCAGTTTCACCGGCTTTGCAGGATTGTTCTTCAATGAAATACGGATTGTAGAATACGGTTCCCCTTCATTAGACAAAGAATCTAATAAGACTCCCTTGACTGAGAACTGGCCTTGGACAGCCTTTTGCGCCTTCGCCGTAAATGACAAACTTGCCACAAGCAAGATAATGCCCCATAAAATGTTGTGTTTCATATATCAATAATGAGTTTGTGTTTGTTGCAAAGGTAGGTAAACGATAGCAAGTAGTTTATTTTCAGACGTTAAAGAAGCCTATATATTATCTACCAGCGAGTATAAGGATTCTTCATCAAAAAAGAATTATAATAACGAATATCTCCCGTTACCTCTTTTTCGATGAAATGGGGCTTTTTGAACAATTCGTCCTCACTATTCAATTCCACTTCCGCTACAGTCAAGCCTTCATTCTCACCATAAAACTCATCCACTTCAAAGATATGCTCTCCACTTTTCACCAAATACCGGATTTTATCAATCACCCCAGGCTCACACAGTTTCATCAACTCTTCGGCCTCTTGCAAACTGATCTCCTTCTCCCACTCATAACGACTTGTACCGGAGTCATTGGAAGCCCCTTTGATAGTAAGATACCCTTTATTATCCCGAATACGCACCCGGACAGTTCTTCCACGAGCACTACAGATATAACCTTGCACAATATGACTATGTGCATAAGCCTCTAGTTTATAACTGTCGTCCTTTACTAAAAATTTTCGTTCTATTTCTTGTCCCATAGCGTTTTAATATATAAAAAAGCCCCGCAGAGAATAACCTCAGCAGGACTTCACTATTTATTTTCCGTTTTTATCCATACATGGCATAGCCTACCATAATAACAAGGGCTAATACAATTAATCCGATGAACAGACCTTTTACAATCCTATTTGCTTTCTCTTCTTCCCGCTTACTATAAGCAGCTTTCTTATTCTTTCCCATAAGTATTTCATTTTTAAGATTAAACCATCTCTTTTGAATATCCCAAAAGTACAAAGTTTCTAGAAGAAAACAAATAAATTACGAAGAATTTACTAATTCTCCGAACCGGAAAACTCCATCAAGTATGCCTTGATAAAGCCATCAATCTTTCCATCCATCACTCCGTTCACATCCGAAGTTTGAAAATTAGTACGATGATCCTTCACACGACGGTCATCAAAGACATAACTGCGTATCTGTGATCCCCATTCAATCTTCTTCTTGCCTGCCTCCACCTTGGCCTGTTCTTCCATGCGGTGCTGCAATTCCTTATCATATAAAATTGAACGCAACTGTCTCATCGCATTTTCCTTATTCTTCGGCTGGTCACGGGTTTCAGTATTCTCAATCAAGATTTCCTCTTCCTCACCGGTATACGGATCTTTATATTGATAACGCAGACGTACTCCTGATTCCACCTTGTTCACATTCTGTCCGCCGGCCCCTCCCGAACGGAAAGTATCCCAAGACATACGGGCAGGTTCAATTGTCACTTCAATACTATCATCCACCAACGGCGTTACAAACACAGAAGCAAAAGAAGTCATCCGTTTCCCCTGAGCATTATAAGGAGACACGCGCACCAAGCGGTGGACTCCATTCTCACCTTTCAGATAACCATATGCAAAACTGCCCTCAATATTCATAGTCACCGTCTTGATTCCGGCCTCATCCCCATCCTGAAGGTTAGCCACGCTCACTTTATAGCCATTGGTCTCCGCCCAACGCATATACATACGCATCAGCATGGAAGCCCAATCCTGACTTTCAGTACCACCGGCACCGCAATTAATTTTCAATACACAATCCATTTGGTCGGCCTCCTGGCGAAGCATATTCTTCAGTTCCAATGCCTCCACCGCAGTGACAGCCTTTTGATACGCTGCATCCACTTCTTCTTCGGTAACCAAATCATCTTTACAAAAGTCAAAAGCCAATTCCAGTTCATCTGCCATCGTCTTTACCTCACGGTAACCGTCGATCCATTTTTGCAGATCTTTCACCTTCCTCATTTGTGCTTCTGCTTTCTTGGCATCATCCCAAAAACCGGGCGCCTGCGTACGCAGTTGTTCTTCTTCCACCTGAACCAGTTTATTTTCTATGTCCAGATATCTTTCAAGTGCCGCAGTACGTTCTTTTACGTCTTTCAGTTGCTCTATTGTTATCATCTTGAGAATTTTTGCATTTCAAGGTGCAAAGATAGTGGAAATCTATTCATTTTCCCATTATTCTTCGTACATCTTTTCTATTTCGGCAGCATAGTTCTTGTTCAGCACATTACGTTTTATTTTCAACGTATTGGTCAGCTCACCACGTTCCATACTGAAAGGATGGGGCAACAAGGTAAACCTCTTGATCTGTTCATAATGTGCAAACTGCTGCTGCAGTGTATCAATCCGCTCTCTAAACAAATCGATAATTTCCGGTTTCTGCAACAGTTCCTCCATACTTTCATAGCGAATACCTTTTTTTGCGGCATACTCTTTCACCAGTTTATATTCAGGAATTATCAAAGCAGAAACAAATTTACGTTCATCGGCAATAATAGAAATCTGATCGATATAACGGTCTACCACCAATTTGGCTTCAATGGCTTGAGGAGCGATATACTTCCCGTTTGAAGTTTTAAACAAGTCCTTGATACGCTCTGTAAGGAACAAATGCCCATCTTTTATATAACCCGCATCACCGGTATGGAACCATCCGTCTTCAGTAAACGCCGCTTTCGTAGCAGCTTCCTTTTTATAATAGCCATGAGTGATTCCCTCACCACGTAGCATTATTTCGTTATTCTCCCCTATTCTGACCTGCACATGAGGCATGATACGCCCCACCGAACCAACCACATGGTCATTATCATTCTCACAAGCAACCGTTGCAGTAGATTCCGTCAATCCATAACCGGCTACCATATTAATTCCCACCGACAAAACAAACTCCTGTACAGCCGGCGGAATAGCCGCACCGGCAGTAGGGAAGAAACGCCCGTTTTCAATGCCAATAGTCTTTTTCAACAAGCTATAGATCGTTTTCTCATAAAATTTATATTTCATGTGCAATACAGGCGGAGGAGTCAGCCCTTTGTACACATATTCCAAATTATGTTCACGCCCCACTTTAATAGCATCCAGCATCAACTTCTTTTTCAATCCGGTTGTCTCATTGATTTTTTCTTGCACGCCGGCATACACTTTCTCCCAGAAACGGGGAACACTGCACATAGCCGTAGGACGGATCTCCTTTATTGTCTTCTGGATATCAGCAGGACGCAAGTTGATAGACAAAGTACACCCCATCGAAAGACACCAGCAAGTCCATGCACGCTCAAACACATGAGTAAAAGGAAGGAAATTCATAATCACATCCTGATCACCCAATTGAGGGAAACGTTCATCGTGTGCCGGAATGGCCGCCTCATAGCAAGAATGATGCAACATCACCCCCTTGCTGTCTCCGGTTGTTCCACTGGTATAAAGAATATTGGCAAGATCACCATTACCCGACTCTGAAGTACGCTTGTCTACCTCAGCTTGATGCGGATGCGCCTCGCCCAATTTCAGAAAGTCATCAAAATAAATGGAAGTCTGGTCCCGCTCATCACGTTTTACCTCCTTGTCGAAAATTATAATCTGTTTCAGTTGGCTTCCCAGTTGCATAACCCGGAACGCCACATCATATTGCAACTGTTCACCTACAAAGATATAACGTATTTCGGCATCACCTACCATATAATGTACCTGCGCCTCGGAACTGGTAGCATAAAATGGTACAGTAACAGCCCGTACCCCAAAAGCTCCAAAGTCCACATACAGACATTCCGGTTTATTTTGAGAAAAAACTGCTATATTTTCCTGTATGCCTATACCTAATTCTATCAATGCATTCGAAACTGTTTTTACAGTTGCGGCAAACTGGTTCCAAGAAACCGGAATCCATGTTTCTGTTTTATAATCGCGGTAACGCAACGCTACACGATCACCATATTTCCCTGCCTGACGTTGTATCAGGACAGATAAGAAAGAACTACTCATTCCAAAGATTTATTTTTAATTCATCGGCAAAGTTATCGTTTAATTTGGAATTATCCTCTATAAACAGGCATTAATTTTCCCAACCAGTCAAAGAGTTAGAAGAAATCAGCCGAAAGTTTTAGTTGCATATCTAACTTAATTACCTACTTTTTTCATCACCGTTTACCACGCAAAGTTACATATAATTCGTTGAATTGAGAAATTTGGGGCAAAATAATTGGCAGACAGGGGTTTTGTGAAATTCTGATTTCTGGAGGAATGCCAGTAAAAACCAACGTAATGCCAAGTTATTCCAAAGCTGAGTAACCTATCCGTTACCACATGAAACAGATGGAAGAATACGGAAGTTCAGCAATGTAAACTATTGCATTATAGCGATTTTTGATAATTGTTCCTAAAAAATGATGAGTTACGGTTAAAGTTCATTTGTTACCGTTTCTTTTGCGGTGTTCCGACATATTTTGCGTAACGGCTCATAACTCTACTGAAAGTATTTTTGAACCTAAAAAAAGTAGCAGTTATGAAGAGTACATTTTCAACTATCTTCTACCTGAAAAGACAGGCAGCAAGAAAAGACGGAACAGTACCCGTAATGGGTAGAATCACAGTAGATGGAACGCAAACGCAGTTCAGTTGCAAGATTACTATTGACCCAAAGGTATGGGATACAAAAAGTGGTCGTGCCATCGGACGCAGTGCAGCCGCTATCGAAGCCAACCGTATGCTTGACAATATGCGTGTGAGCATCAACAAGCACTACCGTGAGATTATGGACAGGGATAACTATGTTACTGCCGAAAAAGTGAAGAATGCCTTTCTCGGTTTGGAACATCGTTGCCATACACTGATGCAAGTCTTCAAACAACACAATGAAGACTACAAGAAACAATATGAAGCGGGCTTGAAATCAAAGTCCAGCTATATGAAGTATGTGAATGTCTATCAGCATTTGGAAGATTTTCTCTATCAGCGTTATCATATAAAGGACATTGCATTGAAAGAACTGACACCTGCTTTCATTACCGATTTTGATATGTTCCTCAGAACAGAAAAACATTGTTGCAACAACACTGTTTGGATTTACACCTGCCCACTCCGTACAATGGTTTCAATAGCTATCAACAACGAATGGCTGACACGAGATCCGTTCCGTGAATATGAAATTAAAAAGGAAGAGACAACACGAGGTTTCCTTACCAAAGATGAAATCCGCCAACTGATGGACGGGAAATTAAAGAATGCCAAGCAGGAACTGTGTATCGTGATTTGTTCGTGTTCTGCATCTTCACGGGATTGAGTTTCTCGGATATGCGTAACTTGTCGGAAGAGAACATCCGCACCTATTTTGATGAACACCTTTGGATAAGCATCAATCGACAAAAGACAGGAGTACAATCCAATATCCGCTTGCTGGATATTCCAAAGAAGATTTTGGAAAAGTATCGTGGACTCCGTGAAGACGGCAAGATTTTCAGCGTACCTCATTACACGACTTGTCTGTACGGCATTCGTGCCGTAGCCAAGCGATGCGGGATCACCAAGCACCTTACCTGGCACATGAGCCGCCATACAATGGCAACTGAAATCTGTTTAACCAATGGCGTGCCCATTGAAACAGTTAGTTCTATCCTCGGACACAAGAACATTACCACTACACAGATTTACGCCAAAATTACAAAAGAGAAACTCAATCAGGATATGGAAAACCTATCTACACGATTGGGAAATATCGAAGAGTATGTTGCTAATGCTTTATAGAAGGAGGTTGCTATGAAACGGAACATCATAAAAATAGAGAGTAAAGCGGTAATCGTTACCACTGCCCCGACAGGTAACTATATAGATAACGAATTGGGTAACGGAATATGGATGACGGTATGGGAAATTGCTGAGGTATTCAATGTAAGCGGTACGGCTGTTGTCAGTGCTATAAAGGCTATCCGGAAGACTGATATACTCAACGATTACGAAGTTTGCAAGTATATCTGTTTGGACAATGGAAATACAGCAGATGTTTATTCATTGGAAATGATAATTCCCATTGCGTTCCGACTGAATACCTATTACACCGACATCTTCCGCAAGTGGATTGTAAGTAAGGTGTATGAGAAGAAAACATCTGAACGGCAATTCTACATACATATTCCTAACGGTGGTTATAGTTGCTGAGTAGCAACCAACGAAAGACGGACAATCTCGCATTTGGGATTGTCCGTCTTTCGTTTTAGGTAGTATTATGGTTAATCGGTTTCTTGTAATTGTCCGCCAAAAGTTTTTGAACATCCTGTTCCCGATAAAGCACCTTACCGCCTAAATGAATATAAGGTAAGGTCATAGCATTCCGATATTCCTGCAAGGTTCGGCGGCTTACTTTCATTATCTGCGACACCTCCTTGTCTGTCAAATATCGGTTGCCGTCCATCAACGGGCGGTGTTCACGGATTATCGTGCCCATCTTCTTGTTGCATTCCTTCATTGTGTAGTAGATGGAGGCAATAGGCTCATCGTCCAATGTCAATACTTTCTTGTTCATCATTATGCTTTGGATTTAGTGGTTTGTAAATTCTTACTTGGGAAACATAGTCTTTACCAATGGCAATAATCTTACAACCTCTTCGGGAGAATAGTAAAACTTGCGGTTGATTTGGGTGAACCCAATCAGACGGTTATACCTCATGGTTTGCAATGTGCGTGGACTGATGCGGAGTTGTAAGCAGACCTCCTGACCGTCCAGCCATTGTGCCAATCGTTTCTCATTACACTTGTGTTGCAGGGTGTAAACCTTCTCTGTCAGCGATCTCATCTCCGTGAGAATCGCTTCAAATGTTTTTTTCTCAATAGTTACTACTTCCATACGCGATAAAATTTGTTTGCTGCAAAAGTAGCCTGCAATATGCTGATTCTGCGTTTTTCTCACCCTTGTTGCCGTATCTGGCACACTTGACGGTGCAACAGCCGGACAAATTCAAGAAAATCTTCCGTGAGTCATTAGTGAGTTGTTAAACGCCCTCTTGGAAATCCCCGAAATTCGCATCAGAAACGAAAAACAAGAGCATGATATGGAAGTAATTCAGATGGAAAGTACAGTCTACAAGGAGCTGATGGAAAAGATAGACGGCATTGCCGCTTATGTCCGCAAGAGTGAGAAACGAATGAGTGAAGAGAATGCCGAAATACTTCTTGACAATGAACAGGTAGCCGCACTCTTGCAGATAAGCAAACGCACCCTGCAACGACTCCGCAGCGAGAAGAAAATCAGCTACTACATGGTTCGTGGCAACTGCCGCTACTCCTTGTCAGAGGTTGAGCGAATGGTAAGAAGCAGTATTGTGTTCTGTGACCCGAAACGTCTGGAAGAGTTCAAGCAGAACTATATGATGCGAACGGGAAAAAGAATACCCACAATGAAAAAACTTTGAACTTATGGATGCACTGGATAAGAGAACATTTGAAATGTGGGTGCGTGAGATAACCACCCGTCTTGACAGACAGGACAAACTGATAGCGATGCTTGCCCGCAAGGAGTACGAGAAGGACAATTCCGATGTGATGGAAATTCCGCTTGTGGATGGTGAAAGGCTGCTTGACAATCAGGACCTGTGTATGCTTCTGCAATTCAGCAAGCGTTCCCTGCAACGATACCGTAGCATGAAGATACTGCCCTATATAAGAATAGGCAGAAAGAGTTACTACAAGGTGTCTGACGTGCGGGAGTTCATCAAGGAACACGGAGAGATTTTCAGAAAAGGAGATGCAGTGTTTTACGAAACCTGCCTTCATAAACTAACCAAATAACAAATTCAAAAAACAATGGAACAGAAAAAGAAAGACAAGGACGTGCTGATTGTTCGTGACGAGAAGACGGGCGAAATCAGCGTAGTAGCCGGACTTGACAAGGACGGCAATCCGAAACGCACACCCGCCAAGGCGGAGAATGCACAGGACTTCCTTCAGTTCGACAGGCACGGCGATGTGCTGGACAACTTCTTCAAGAATTTCGTCCGGCAGTGCAAGGAACCCAGCCGCTTCGGTTTTTACCGTGTGGCGGCAGACCAGGCGGAACACCTTATCGGTGTGATGAAAGAGCTGCTGAAGAATCCCGAAGCGAACAAGGAACTGCTTGCACCGCACAAGGTCGATATTTCGGAGTACGAAAACAAGGTCAAGGCAGAGCAGGCAAAAAGTGTAGAACCTCAAAACAAAGAAGAAATGAAAAAGGAAAACGAAGAGAAACAGGAACAAGCCCAAACAGAGGGTAAGCGTAAGGGCTACCAGCCCATTGACGAGAGCAAGATCAATTGGCAACAGTTGGAAGAGCGTTGGGGCATCCGCCGTGACGATTTGGAGAAGTCAGGCGACTTGGAGAAGATGCTCAACTACGGCAAGTCCAACTTGGTAACGGTAACACCGACTTTCGGTGACGAGAAGTTTGAGACGGCAGCCCGACTGTCGTTCAAGCAACAGGAAGACGGCAGTGTCCGCCTTGTTCCCCACCTCATTCAGAAGGAAGCCAATCTGAAAGAGGAGTTCAAGGGGTATAAATTCAGTGCCGAGGATGCAAGGAACCTCCGTGAAACGGGTAACATGGGACGTGTCGCCGATTTGGTGGACAAGAGTACAGGAGAGATTATCCCCTCATACGTGAGCATCGACCGACAGACCAACGACATCACGAGTATTCCCGTGAGCCGTATCAAATGGAAAGATACCATTGGCAACACGAAGTTGAGCCAGCCCGAAATGGATTTACTGAAAACGGGAGCACCACTCATAGACAAGGAAATCCTGCTCTCCAACGGTCGCAAGTTCAAAGCCACCTTGCAGGTGAATGTCGAGCAGAGAGGTATCGAGTTCGTTCCCAAAGGGCAAAGCGTCAGGCAATCCGTGGACGGCAACCGACAACAGCAGGGAGAAAAGCGTGATACCGAAAAGAAACAGGAGACAGCCGAAGAGAAGTTGGAACGAAACAAGAAGAACTGGTTGAAGAACGGTGAAATAAAACCTATCGAGAGATGGAAGAATGTCGAGTTCAATGACCAGCAGAAAGCCGACTATGTAGCCGGAAAGACCGTCAAACTTGAAAAGGTCGTTGATGCACAGGGTAAGGAAGCCACGATGTACCTGAAGTTCAATCGTGAGGCAGGTCGCCCGTATGTCTATAACAACAATCCCGACACGGCACAGAAAGTCGCACCATCAAACGAGAGCCGCACGCAGATAGCCGTGAACAACGAGGGCAAGACCAATGAGGCAACCAAGCATGTGAAGGAGCCTTTGAAGCAGGGACAGACTGCACCCGATGACAGGAAACAGCAACAGGAGCAGAAGCAGGGAGAACAGAAACAGTCCAAGCGATGCAAGGGCGTGAAGATGTAATCCCCCGACCACCACTAAATCCAAAAGTAGAATCGTAAAACGAAAAGAAAAATACAATGAAAACAATCATAGCAGAAAAGCCATCCGTGGCAAGAGAGATAGCCCGCATCGTAGGGGCAACGGAAAGAGAGGAAGGTTACTTCACCGGTAACGGCTACAACGTCACTTGGGCATTCGGGCATTTGGTACAGCCTGCCCTGCCCGAAGGATATGGTATCAGAGGCTTCCACCCTGAGAACCTGCCCATCATCCCGCAAGTGTTCACCCTCGTTCCTCGACAAGTCAAGACCGACAAGGGCTATAAGACCGATGCCGGAGTAATGAAACAGATTAAGGTAATTACCCGTCTGTTCAGCGAGAGCGACAGGATTATCGTGACTACCGATGCCGGACGTGAAGGTGAGTTGATTTTCCGATAGTGCGCCCATAAGGCTGCATAATAAATATCTCTTTAGCAAGAGATTAGGTTCGTGTTCTTCGAGATAATAACCTACTACCAACCGACTTATCCGATGGGGAAACCCAATGGGGAGTGTAGCATGTCGGTAAAGGCATAAGTCCACAAATTGCCATGTGGCGACTGAATGACAAGGTAGAAAGACAAACATAAGGATGAAGCCTGAATTGGTTGAACGATAGTCCAGTGGCTGTTAAATGAGCCGTGACGGAAGGCAATTACAAACGTCACGCTGTCGGTACTCTTCCGGTGTAGCGGACGGATTGAGCAAAAGAACAAACCGCAGCACAACCGCAATATGCGGAGAAAAGGTCGAACGTCGCATCCGACAGTTTGTCGCGCTAATAGTTATTATGCAAGCTAAATGGGGATTGCCTAAGTTGGGACGCCGTAAGGCTATGAGGTTTAGCCTCTGAAAACCCAATATGGCAACGGAGCTTCCGTAGTAGTCCGAGCAGGGGAAAGCCCTGTACATGGCGAAGGGAAGCAGTTGGTAACTTTAATACAAACAAAGAAAGACGTGTGAGAAATTCAGAGAATGTATTAAACATTTTAAGTGAACACAGCAATGTTTCGGGCTACAAGTTCGAAAGGCTGTACCGCATTCTGTTCAATGAACAAATGTTCTATGCCGCCTATCAGCGCATTTACGCTAAACAAGGCAATATGACATCTGGCACGGATGGTAAAACAATCGACCAGATGAGTGTTCTGAGAATAGATAACCTTATTGTAAGTCTCAGAGATGAGTCCTACAAGCCGCATCCAGCAAGGAGGGTGTATATTCCCAAGAAGAACGGTAATAAACGACCGCTTGGAATACCCTCTTTCGAGGATAAACTGGTGCAAGAAGTAGTTCGAATGATTCTGGGAGCCATCTATGAAAGGTATTTTGAATATTCATCACATGGTTTCAGACCAAATAAGAGCTGCCATACTGCACTGACCCACATACAAAAGACGTTCAGCGGAACAAAGTGGTTTATCGAGGGAGACATCAAAGGATTCTTCGATAATATCAACCACGAAGTTCTGATAAACGCTCTGAGAGAACGGATAGCCGATGAAAGGTTTATACGTCTTATCAGAAAATTTCTGAATGCCGGGTATGTCGAAGACTGGAAATTCCATAAGACGTACAGCGGAACACCGCAGGGAGGTCTAATTAGTCCGATTTTGGCTAACATCTACCTTGACAAGTTCGATAAGTACATGAAGGAATACGCTAAATCTTTCGACAAAGGCAGGGAAAGGCAAAGCAGTACAGAATACAAACGACTTGAAAACAAAAGAAGCAGGCTGGTAATTAAGGCTAAATCCGTCGAAGATGAATCGGTCAGAGCAAATCTGATTGATGAGATACGGAAAGTCGAGAGCGAAATTGTTAATACGCCTTATGGCTTAAACATGGATGAGACGTTCAAAAGACTAAAGTATGTGAGGTATGCTGATGATTTCCTAATTGGGGTTATCGGCAGCAAAGCAGAATGTGTCGGGATTAAAGCGAACATTGCTCGGTTTATGAGTGAGGAGCTCAATTTAGAGCTATCTGACGAGAAAACGCTTATAACTCATGCACAACATGCTGCTAAATTTCTCGGATACGAAGTCTCTATACGCAAATCCCAAGCCCTAAGGCATAACAGGAATGGAGTTTTAAGAAGACCGTTCAATGGTCGAATCGTCCTACGAGTGGCGAACGAGGTGGTTAAAAAGAAGTTGCTGGACTACGATGCAATATCCGTTGGGCAAGTCAACGGCAAAGAAGTCTGGAAACCGAAATCTCGTTCCTACATGATAGGCATGAAACCAGAGGACATTATGGCGCAGTACAATGCGGAAATAAGGGGATTCTATAACTACTATTCTATCGCTAACAACATTTCATATCTCGGCAACTCATTCGGGTTTAATATGGAATACAGTATGTTCAAAACGATTGCCCAAAAGCAAAACAGCACACTTGCACAGACAATTAAGAAACTCCGCAAGGGTAAAAACTTTATTGTCAGCTACGTGGACGACAAAGGGCAAAAGAGGACCAGAGTATTCTATAATGAAGGTTTTAAAAGAAAAACAGCCAAAGGCCACACCCAATGCGACAACCTTCCGAACACAAACATCAGCCCTTATCCAAGTCTTATTGAGAGATTAAAGACTGAAGTGTGTGAGTTATGTGGAGCAGAGGGTAAAACGGTAATGCATCATGTGCGTACTCTCAAAGACCTCAAGGGGAATAACGAGTGGGAACAACAGATGCTTAAAAGACACCGTAAAACTTTGGCTGTTTGTGAAACCTGTAATGCTAAAATTCATGTTCGTTAAAATGAGGAAAACCAACGGAGAGCCGTATACAGGGAGACTTGTACGTACGGTTCGGGGGCAGGCTCTCGGAAACCTACCGTCGCAAGACGGCAAGGCGCCGAGTGCCGAGCCTACCCTATATGAATATATAGGCTGTGCCACACCATTTGACCGTCTTTGGATCAGTTCGCTTACCGACAAGGCTATCCGTGAGGGCTTGAAGAACCTTGAATGCGGTAGCAAGTATGACAATCTGTACTATGCTGCCAAAGCACGCAGCGAAGCCGATTGGCTTGTAGGCATCAATGCAACGCAAGCCATCACGCTTGCCGCAGGTCGTGGCACCTATTCACTCGGCAGAGTGCAGACTCCTACACTTGCTATGGTGTGCAAGCGTTTCTGGGAGAACAAGCGTTTCACTCCCGAAACCTTCCATCAATTGCATTTCGGTACGGAGCATAAGGACGGTACAGTCGTGAAGTTCGACTCCGATGAGAAATACAAGGACAAGGCTGTTGCGGAGGAACTATATAATAAGGTTAAAGGGACACGCAGTGCCACCCTAACGAAAGTAGTCCGTAAGGAGAAGGTAGAAGATACACCGCTGCTCTATGATCTTACCACTCTTCAGAAGGATGCCAACAGCAAGCACGGCTTCACGGCTGAACAGACACTTGCCATTGCCCAAAAACTCTATGAAGCGAAGCTCATCACCTATCCGAGAACGGGAAGCCGTTATATTTCGGAAGATGTCTTTGCCGAGATACCGAAACTGTTACAGACCTTGAAGAACCGTCCGGTGTGGAGTCTCTATGCACTCTCCATCAAGAAACCGACACGCCGTAGCGTGGACGGCTCAAAGGTAACGGACCATCACGCCATTATCATCACAGGTGAATTGCCCAAGCATATGTCCAATGAGGATATGACCATCTACGATATGATTGTCGGTCGTATGCTGGAAGCCTTTTCCGAGAAGTGCATCAAGGATGTAACCCAAGTGACTGCCGACTGTTGCGGTATCACCTTTACCGCCAAAGGCTCGGTAATCAAGAAGGAGGGCTGGCGATATATCTATGGTGCGGACAAGAAAGATGTGCTGCTGCCTGCCGATTGGAATGAGGGCGATGTTGTATCTGTCAATTCCTCATCACTGACCACCGGACAGACCAAGCCGAAACCTTTGCACACCGAAGCATCCCTGCTTGCAGCAATGGAGACTTGCGGAAAGGATATTGAGGACGATGAGATGCGACAGGCAATCAAGGACTGTGGTATCGGAACACCTGCCACACGTGCAGCTATCATCGAAACGCTGTTTGCACGTGGCTATGTGGTGCGTGCCGAAAAATCCCTTGTACCTACCGAAAAGGGATTGGCACTCTACTATGTCGTCAAGGAGATGCAGATTGCAGATGTCGCCATGACGGGTGAATGGGAACAATCGCTTGCCAAAATCGAGCGTGGAGAGATGGACGACAGGGATTTCCGCCGAGGTATCGAGGAATACACCAGTCTGATTACCTCCGAACTGCTTTCGTGCCAAAAGATTTTCGGACACAAAGAGTCTGAATGCACCTGCCCGAAATGTGGAACGGGAAAGATGCAGTTCTTCCATAAGGTCGTGCGTTGCGACAACAAGGAGTGCGGCTTGCCCATTTTCCGACAGAAAGCGGGAAAAGATCTTACCGATGATGAGATGAAGGAACTGATTACAAACGGCAAGACCGGAGTCCTCAAAGGTTTCAAGAGCAAGCAGGGCAAGAAATTCAGTGCCATCGTTGCCTTTGACAGCGATTTCAACACCCAATTCATCTTCCCGAAGTAAAAAACGGGTGTAATTATTTCGTAAGGAAGAAATAATCCCTAATTTTGCCACTGATTCATTGTTCAATTGGTTTTTCTTTACGGAATACTTCTTTTTACAATGGATTTAGTGGTGGCACTCGGAGGGATACCGGGTGCCTTTTTTCTTCCTTATCCATTCTATTCCATATACCACTAAATCCAAAGTAATATGAACAAGAACATTCGTGAAACAGAACTGTCCTACTACGGACTCTATCTTCTGAACTACCTCAAGGAACATCGTTTTGTTGAAGCCAAGGACTTGTCCTTCGTACAGTCCCGTGCCGACCGTGCCGCAGAAGTCTATGAACAGGCACGCCGTGAAGGTCATTCCGCTGACGGGGCACAGGAGCTGGCTATGGCAGACCTCATGCGTGGACTCCACTATCCGAAATATACCCTGCTGATGGAGGTGCTTGAAAGGGAGTTCGAGCGTGAAGTGCCGGAGGCAAAGCGTACCGCCTTTGCCGAAAAACTGCTTCCACTCATTGACAAGGTGTTTTCCATCTACGACCTGACAGATGATTTCTTCGCCCAATCACCCGAATATGACCTGCTCTATTCGGAACTGACAGGAGCCGTAATCCTTTATCTCGAAGAGTATGGCATTTAACCGCAAGGCGAAGCTGCGGGACAATATCGAGGCGATAAGGACGGTATTCACCCTTGACAGGGAACAGCGTACACCCACACCCGAAGAGCGTGCAGTATTGGAGAAATATTGCGGTTTCGGTGGCTTGAAATGTATTCTTAACCCTGCCAAGGACTTGACGGATGCCGTCCATTGGGCGAAATCCGACCTCGATCTGTTTGCCCCCACCGTTGAACTACATAAGCTCATCCGAGAGAACAGCAAGGACGATACGGAGTACAAACGCTATGTGGACTCGCTGAAAGCGTCCATACTTACGGCATTCTACACACCGAAGGAGATTACCGATGTATTGGCGGAGGTATTGCACAGCCACGGTATACAGCCGAAGATGTTGCTTGAACCCTCTGCCGGACGCGGTGCGTTCGTGGATTCGCTTGTCAAGCATAACCCCGATGCAGATATAATGGCATTTGAAAAGGACTTGCTTACAGGCAAGCTGTTGAAACACCTCTATCCCGACAAGAAGGTACGCATTGAAGGTTTTGAGAAGATTGAAAAGCCTTTCCTTAACCGTTTCGATGTGGCCATGTCCAACATTCCTTTCGGGGATATAGCCGTGTTCGACCCTGCATTTGCTTTCGGCAATCCGCTCCGCAAGCAGTCGGCAAAGCATATACACAACTATTTCTTCCTGAAAGGATTGGATGCCGTGCGTGACGGCGGTATCGTGGCGTTCATCACCTCACAGGGTGTACTGAACTCGGAAGCAAGCAGCAGTACCCGTTTCATGATGATGAAGCAGGCAGACCTTGTTTCTGCCATCCGTCTGCCGAACAACCTGTTCGTGAACGAAGCCAATACGGAAGTAGGAAGCGACCTTATCATTCTTCAGAAGAATGAACGCAAAGAGCAACTGAGTGAAGAGGACAAAATCTTCACGCAGACTACTGTGCAGGACGGCATAGGCATCAACCGCTACCTGTCGCAGCATCCCGAAAGGATTGTCCATACTTCCCGAAAGGTCGATACCGATCCTTACGGGAAGCCTGCCCTTGTGTACCAACATGAGGGAGGTGTATCGGGCATTGCCGATGACTTGCGTAATATGCTCGGTGAGGATTTCCGTAACCGTCTGGATATGGAACGCTATGTTTCGGCTACCGTGCAGGTGGTAAAGAGTGAACCGATTAAGATGGAAAGCCCGAAAGTGGAGACACCAAAGGAAACTCAGCAACCTATTGTTGAGCAACCCAAGCCCATAAATAAACCTGCCGAAGAAAAGAAAGTAATTGATACCGATACGGGAGTAATTTCATCAAATGCTCCCGTCATGAGCCTATATGACCTATTCAACTTCACTGCTGAGGAACGAAGGGCGGCAGAAACCGGGCAAAAAATCAAGAGTGCCAAAGGTGGAAAGAAAGGCAAGAGTAAACCGATACAGCCAAGTCTGTTTGATATGCCTGCCGTACCTAAAGAAGAACCCAAGAAAGTTGAAGAGGTAAAACCACCTGTTCAAGAGCCAAAGGAAGAACCCAAAGCAGAGGCAACTTCAAGCACGGTTGATCCCGATGATATATACGCTACCATCAATTGGGAGGACAATCCGCCCATCAACGGATTCTATGAGATGATGATGGACTTGACTCCCGAACAACGCAAGGAACTTCGGGCAAAGGCTCAAGCTCGTTGGGAAGCGGAGAAAAAGCAGATGGAAGCACCTGCCGTTGAAATGAAAACGGAAGTGCCGACCGAAATTGAAAAGGTTACGGAAGAGGTTACGCAGAGTGTTGAAACTCCCGTTACCATATCATCGGACGGCACTCTGTCGCTGTTCCCTGATACGGAAAGCGAGGAAGAGAAAATACGGAAGAAGGAAGAACTGATACAACCGAGAGAGTTTGACCGCCCGCTGGAGCCGCACCACCGTGACGGCTCTCTGGTGGTTGATACTCTCTACAATCCCGGCTATCTGAAAGATGTAACCACATACGGGGCAATGTTCCATCCGCTTGACCTTTCGGGAATGCAACGGGAGAAAGCCCAACTGTATGTATCACTTCGTGATGCGTATGAGCGACTATATACCTATGAAATGGAGAACCACGAGGCTAACGACCCGCAGCGTGGCTACCTCAATAAGTATTACGATGAGTTTATAGCACGTTACGGCAATCTGAACAGCAGCCTGAACGTGAAACTGATAATGATGGATGCCACCGGACGGGATATATTGTCGTTGGAGCGTAGCGAGGATGGCAAGTTTGTGAAGGCTGACATCTTCGAGCGTCCCGTGGCATTTGCCGTGGATGCCGTTACCCATGTGGACACACCCGAAGAAGCATTGTCGGCTTCGCTGAACAAATACGGAGGTGTAAACCTCGACTATATGCGTGGCTTGACGGACGGAACGGAAGAGGAATTGCTCACTGCCTTGTCCGGTCGTATCTACTACAATCCATTGGTGCATAACTATGAGATTGCCGATCGTTTCATTGCAGGCAATGTGATTGAAAAGGCGGAACGCATCGAGCGATGGATGCAGGAGAACGGTGAGGATGAGCGTGTCAAGGAATCGCTTGCCGCATTGAAGGAGGCAGAGCCGCAGAAAATTACTTTTGAGGAGTTGGACTTCAACTTCGGGGAACGCTGGATATCTACGGGTGTCTATGCAGCCTATATGAGCAAGCTCTACGATACGGACATCAACATCGCTTACTCGGAGAGCCTGGACGAGTATTCCGTAAAGTGCGGACATAAGAACATGAAGATTTGGAAGGAGTTTGCCGTGCAGGGATATTACCGCAGTTATGACGGTATGAACCTGCTGAAACACGCCTTGCACAACACCTGTCCCGATATGATGAAAAGTATAGGCAAGGACGAGAACGGCAACGACATCAAGGTACGCGATGCCGAGGGCATACAGCTTGCCAACAGCAAGATTGACGAAATTAGAACCGGATTCAGTGAATGGCTGGAGGAACAGCCGCAGTTGTTCAAGGACACGCTGACGGATATGTATAACCGCAAGTTCAACTGCTTCGTGCGACCTAAGTATGACGGAAGCCATCAGACATTTCCTGACTTGGATTTGAAAGCCCTCTCTTCCCGTTACGGAGTGAAGAGCATCTATCCGAGTCAGAAAGATTGTGTCTGGATGCTGAAACAGAACGGCGGAGGGATATGCGACCATGAGGTGGGTACGGGAAAGACACTCATCATGTGTATGGCTGCACACGAGATGAAACGTCTGGGGTTGGCACACAAGCCGATGATTATCGGGCTGAAAGCTAATGTAGCAGAGATTGCCGCCACCTATCAGACGGCATATCCCAATGCCCGTATCCTCTATGCTTCGGAGAAGGATTTTTCCACAGAGAACCGTGTCCGTTTCTTCAACAACATCAAGAACAACGACTACGATTGTGTCATCATGTCGCACGACCAGTTCGGCAAGATACCTCAGGCGCCGGAGTTGCAGCAGCGTATTCTGCAAGCAGAACTTGATACGGTGGAGGAAAACTTGGAGGTGTTGCGTTCGCAAGGCAAAGACATATCCCGTACAATGCTCAAGGGATTGGAGAAACGCAAGTTCAACTTGGAAGTGAAATTGGAGAAGATAGCATACACCATAAAGAACCGCACGGACGATGTGGTGGACTTCCGTCAGATGGGTATCGACCACCTCTTTGTGGATGAAAGCCACCAATTCAAGAACCTGATGTTCAACACCCGACACGACCGTGTAGCCGGATTGGGCAATTCCGAAGGCTCACAAAAGGCACTCAACATGCTTTTTGCCATCCGTACCATACAGGAACGCACGGACAAGGACTTGGGGGCGACTTTCCTTTCGGGAACGACCATCAGTAACTCCCTCACGGAGCTGTACCTGCTGTTCAAGTACCTCCGTCCGAAGGAGTTGGAGCGTCAGGATATCCGCTGTTTCGATGCGTGGGCGGCAATATTCGCCAAGAAGACCACCGACTTCGAGTTCAATGTAACCAACAACATCGTGCAGAAGGAGCGTTTCCGCTACTTCATCAAGGTGCCGGAATTGGCGGCATTCTACAACGAGATTACCGATTACCGCACGGCGGAGGATGTGGGTGTGGATCGTCCGAAGAAGAACGAGATTCTGCACCATATACCACCCACTCCGGAGCAGGAGGACTTCATCCAAAAGTTGATGGAGTTTGCCAAGACAGGCAATGCCACCATCTTGGGACGCTTGCCGCTATCCGAAACGGAGGAAAAGGCGAAGATGCTCATTGCTACGGACTATGCCCGTAAGATGGCGTTGGATATGCGTATGATTGATGAAAACAAGTACGAAGACCATCCCGACAACAAGGCAAGCCATTGTGCCAAAGTGATAGCGGAATACTACAACAAGTACGATGCACAGAAGGGAACGCAGTTCGTCTTCTCCGACTTGGGTACATATCAGCCCGGTAACGGTTGGAATGTCTATTCCGAAATCAAGCGTAAGCTGACGGAGGATTACGGCATACCCGCTTCGGAAATCCGCTTCATTCAGGAGTGCAAGAACGAGAAGGCACGCAAGGCGGTGATAGCCGCCATGAATGAAGGTTCGGTGCGTGTGCTGTTCGGCTCTACAAGTATGCTCGGAACGGGAGTCAATGCCCAGAAACGGTGTGTAGCCATCCATCATTTGGATACACCCTGGGTGCGACATGAAGTCGCATAGATAATTGTTGGAATGATACTTACGGGTATCA